>Ga0116228_10006305_pt1 | contig 10599 bp, 15 predicted proteins | sample S1TSphfallax_2_FD_89694 | JGI IMG/M metagenome (GOLD analysis project Ga0116228, IMG submission 89694) | Host-associated microbial communities from peat moss isolated from Minnesota, USA - S1T2_Fc - Sphagnum fallax MG | ecosystem: Host-associated > Plants > Peat moss > Unclassified | place... | reverse complement strand
TATGCTTTGAAATTTAAAGATTGTGGGACCAAGGCTTCCTTTACTTGCAATAATTCCCTGGGGGTGTAGGTGGTGGATCTGCTCTCACACTGCCTTAATTGAGGGTTAATCCTTGAACTGAATATCATTACTAGATGGAAACTCAACACATATCATACACTCTACCAGGCTCAACATGTTCCTTGGTGGAAAGGTGCCCAACTATATATATAGTACAAAAAACACCCCAACTCATGTGCACACAAGCCTTTGTTTTCCATTTTGTTTTGTGTCATTCTTGTTGTGACCAAAAAAATTGAGAAGTTTTTGGGGAAATGTGTGTTTTGTTTTAAAAGTGTAAATTCAAGTCATTTTGCTTTTTCTTTTTTTGAAATTTTATCTAAATTTGCATATCACAAATTTGATCAAAAAACTAAACAAACAAACAAACCCCTAACTTCAACTCCCATTTGTATATTTTGCTTATTTTCTCAATATAATGCAGTTAGAATACCCACCAGATCTAAGTGCATTGAAGTTTATTGCAAATATATATATATAACTTGTCATAAACAATTATACAACTTAAAGGGTACCCAATGCTCATCCATAGTTTTGGTAATTTAATTTTCATAAATGAGATGCTAAATACATATTACCTAAACAAGAATTATGGCTAATTCCTCCCCCCCCCCAACAATTATTAACTTTTTAATTTATTTTTAAATTGCATTACATTTAATTATCTTTTCATATTCAATTAATAGTTTTGGATTTTGAAATATGTTATTTTTCTAAAATTATTTTAATTTTTCTCGTTTTTATACGGAAATTTATAAAATATTTATATATTTGTGTGTGTGTTTTTTCTCCCACATGCAACAGCAGACAAAATTACTAGGAATAGAACTAGTAGAGTGAGAAAAGTAAAAAAGTAAAACATTTAAATGCTTAAAATCTGTTTTTACCTGCGCTTGGTAACTTTTAAAGAACCTGCTTTCCCGCGGGAACACCTGGCCCGCGGGCCCGGCCGGGTGGCTGGGTCAGCTTTGGATAAGACCAAAGTCGAGGTCCCGAAATTGTCGGCGACGACGCACCAAGTGGAAAGCAGGCAGGCACGGACGCGCGTTGGCACGTGGATTAGCACCTGGAATAATACCTAATGGAGTCCTCATGTAATTGCCCTTCCTTCTCGGGACCCCAAAAAACCAAAAAATCCAAAATTCAAAAGCTTTCAAAAATATAGAACGGGCCCTCCCCATTGGTAGATAACTCCAAATTCACATCCCTTTAATTTTAAACGACGCTCTTCGTTGCCCCCGCCCCCCCTCTTCGCTCTCTTCTCTCTCGCGCGCACCATAGGCCCCCTTTGCCCTTCGCGCGAGCTTTCTCGTTTTTCCCAATTGGCGACGTTGTCGCTTACTCTCGGTGCTCTTGCGTCGAGGAATGGGTGCGATTGTCGGAGCATTCGGTTGGTGTTGTCTTCGTCTTCTTGAGGAAAACAAGCACATGAATGTCAGGAATTTTCTTTAAAAATTTTGAAGTTTCTTAGACTGGGGAATTTTAATTATGTTTATTTTAATTTCCGTGGCGGTGTTGTAGATTGTAGGTGGTAGTTGTGATGAAGTTGGAGAAATGAAAGGAATTCTTCAAAGTCTCGGGAGTTGGTGATCTCCTCGTCGTCATCGTCTTCTTCTTCCGTTCTTCTTCTTCTTCTTCTTGAGACCAAAGAAGAAGTGTTGAGTGCAGTTGAAGAATTTGTGAACACGAGATTCGGATTGTAGGAGAGAAAGTTGATAGGTGGAAAAATGGTGGTGTAACAGCAGCAGCAGCAAAAGTAAGCTTGTTGTTGTGCTATTAGGGTTTGGAGATCAAAGCTTTGGAGAACAACAATGGCAGCAGCTGCTATTTGTAGCTTGTTCTTGTTGTTCTTCTTCTGCCTTCTTTCTTTTCCCCCCTCGACTCCTCCTCCTCAACTACAACAACGTCATGCAAGCTTCTGCAAAGCAGCTGGTGCTACAAATGACCACATCGTGTGAACATCAAACATTTTCCCCCTTTTTGCCTTCTTCCCCCTTTATTTTCTTTGGCATCACATCGTACTTCTGCTGCTGCTGATGCTGCGAATCGGATTTTGCTTTGGTAGATTTCTCTCTGTCTCTTCTTCTTCTTTCTTTTACTTTGTTGAGTCTTGTTCTCTCACCAGCCGAATTTCCTCAACTTTGTGATGATGATGATGATGCCATTCAGGCATCATGGTTTCTGCATGGAATATGGGGCGTTTTTCCCCTTAAAGATCACGTCAGAGAGAAGGAGTGGAGGAGAAGCTGCACCCTATTTTTTTCCGGGTTATGAGGGACCTTTAGCTTGAGTCCAGAAGCTTCTAGAAGAACTTCTCACCATTGAACACCAGGGAGTTTGAAATTGGGAAGCATGTTGTTGTATTCTATGTTTTTTCTCTTTTCTTTCAGGTTGTTGTTGTAGGTGCTGCAGGAGGATTGACAAGCTCTTCTGCATCACATTATTATTGTTGTTGTTGTGCTGTTATGTATGGTCTTAGTGTTTGCAGAGCATGCAGAGGAATCAGTTTATATTATTATGTGGTTTTTGGTGATGGTTTTGTGGTCCATGGTTGATGATAAAAGTGTGGAACACAAGCTCTGCCTCAGCCTGTTCCAGGCAGCAGAGGATGATGTGGCTCCTTGTTCACACATTGCTAAGCTTTATTGCAAAAAGCAAAACCCTTTTCAGTGCAGATTCATCCAGAATACAAATCATGTCAGGAAGACAAATAACAACAAGAACATTCTAGAGTGGTTCTGCAAGTATGAGGTATGAGGATGACAGGACTTATAAATCCTTGCTAGATCATGTGTGAAGGAGCAATGTGTAGCAAAAGCCAGAAAATAAGAGCGCTGCTGGCATTGAAGAACTGGACCTTATATTGTGTGTGTGTGTGTGTGTGTGTGTGTGCAGGTCAAATGTAATCAAGTGGTGCAGGACTTTCTGTGATCTACTGGGAATCTTTGAGCAATAGAACACAGTCATCGAGCATCATCCAGTCATGAGTGATTTGTTGTCAAAGAAGACAATGGGTTATGCCATCCAGGATGGAAGATGCAGATACAATGAAGAATCTATCTCTGGAGCAAAGAACAAGAAGTGTGTCCATCACTTCAGGAAACTGGAGCATTTACTATTCAGTTGTAGTTGTTGTTGACAATGAGACAGTACTTGGAATGTAGGGGCTAGTGCCATCAAAAGAGAATTTATTTCACTTTGCTGGAGTGTCAGGGAACTCAGCAATAGTAATGGAGTGTGAACACTCAGACAAGGTCATAGGGGATAAGTGTAGCATGTCAGATATCAAAAACAGAGTGTTTAATTTTGCTGAGCATGATGATGATGATATTGAAGAAGAAGAAGAAGAAGAAGAAGAGGGTGATGCTGGAACTATAGATGGTTATAATGATGAAGGAGAATCCAGAGGACTAGGAAATCTACCGGCAGGTTGTATTGCACTGATTTTGGCATACACAAGTCCATGGGATGTAGCAAGGCTTGCCCTTGTTAATCGCACTTTTGGAGAAGCATCTGGCTGCGATCTGGTGTGGGAGAACATGCTTCCCTTCAATTACAGTGAGGTTGTATCCCTTGCAATGAATTACAGGCCTTTGGCTCCATACAATTCAAAGAGAGATCTGTACCATCTTTTGTGCAAACAGATTTTTCTTCAAGATGGGACTGAGGTAATAAACATTATTTCCATCTTCATTCTTTCCCATAGAGCAGACTAGGGCACATTGTATGTGCTCAGTGTTTTGAAAAGAGATGGCAGTGTAGCTTTTAACTACCTTTGGTCCTTGTCTTCAGCTTTGGTCCTGGATTTCAGCTGGCTTCTTCCCTTGCAGAGAAGAACATAACCCAGTTGGATTTGTTGGTTTGGGTTTTGACAAATAGGATATGGCATTGATCTATATCATGGGGCAGAGTTAGCTCTGAATTATTTTTTTTAAGAACTAATAACTGGTAATGATTGAGCAGGGATACTGGTTGGATCGTGCAACTGGAGGAGTTTGCTGCACTATTTCAGCTAAAAAGTTCACAATTGTACGTGGAGACGATGCCAGATACTGGGAATGGCTCCCCCATAACATGGAATCCAGGTCTGTCAACAATTGAAGGGCCAGTCAGTTATTAGGGGAAGGGATGTTTCTTGAGCCAAGCCATCCACCTGACATACGCGAACAACCATCTGACAGTGCAAATTTGAGTTCTCAATGCACAGCTCTCTTGTTACATAATGCAACAGATGAGACCTCTCAAGATATATCCCATTTTAGTTGATGCTGTTTTCATAGAAGATCATCATGGCCATATCTGATCATGATTTGTCTGTTTGTTTGAAGCCAAGCTCAACTTTTAGCTGATTTGACAGAGTTGAGTTTATGGAGTATTTCTTGTCTATGACAGATTGTAAACTTTTCTGACTGCAGGTTTTCAGAGGTGGCATACTCAAAGGCTGCAGTATTGGTGGAAGTGAGTGGAGTCTTTAACTGCTCTTTGCCCCAAGGAAGATACACACTGTCGTGGAGGCTGCAACTGGCAGGAGTCCAACCAATATCAAGGGAGAGACACCTGCCTGTAACACCATATACTTTAGAACATACTAAACCTGTCATCTTCCGCCTAGCTACAAACGATGGCCAGCGTGCAGACTCACAACAGTACCTCAACTGCACTAACAAGCTTCAAGGCTTCCCCTTATTGAGAGGGAGCCACAAGTGGCTTGAATTTGATGGTGGAGAGTTTCAGGTAGAACATGAGGGCAGGTCCTTGGAGTTGCAATTTTCCATGACAGAACTCCATGCAGGTATTTGGAGCAGTGGTCTGCTCTTGGATGGAATTGTTATCCGACCAAGCCAGTTGGTCAAGAAGGTGCCCCAGAGAGTGGGGCTTGTTGCAGGGGAGCTACGTGGTAGCTCATCTCTGCGGGAAATCAAAGATCTTCAGGAGGGAAGTATTGTGGTAGTTGGTGGGTACAGTATCCCTGAGCAAACATACTCAATGCCTGGAGGTGGGAGTTCTTTGAACTATGTGTGAGGGGGTGAATATTGAAGTTCTGGTGGGTGCATGGAATGTTATAAGAGAGGCAGTGGTCGCCAACCTGTATATCAGCTGTTTCTCCAATTCCACCATGGAACTTGCAATGTTCATTGACCAATGACAAATTCCAACATCAGGTTGGCTGATCTTGAGTGTCAGATGGGGTTGAGAGAGGAGGCAGGTGCTGTTGTACTATATGCTTGTATTCTAGGGAAAGGGGTGCTTCCAACTCCTCTTCTATTTGTGTGACCTGCACAAAGTATGCTTAATCTTGGCCTTCAAACTTGTTCCTTGATGGATCAATCATTCACACCTTCACCTGAATACAATCTGGAATGAGGTGATTGTGAAATTCACTGAAGCAATGACATGGTGCGATTGCATGCTCAAAAAGAGGGTGAAGAGAAATTTCAGAGAGGGTTTTAGCAAATATCCCTTGCCACACATTATGGGTATAGAATTTAGCTAGGTGCTGAAGTTCCACATGATATGAAGTGACACTGGGTCCTTAAAACAAAGTATAGTTTCTGCAGATGTTGCTGAAATCCTTTGAAAGAAAAATAGAGCTTTTGTGGGGCCCCTGCCCCACCCTCTCCCAGTCTGTTTGTAGTGTTGGAATTTTGTTCCAGGTAATGTGGATTGCTCGAAGAAGCAAAAAAATGTTAGGAGATCACCTCAAAGTGATCAGAGAGATGTAGTTTTTACATAGGAAGAATTTAGGCCAGCTGGGGGGCACAGCTGTGTGGCTGGAGCTACAGCTTTCAGCCACCCCATTTGGAAAATTGCAGGTGATGATGTATCAACAAAGTTTCAATTACAAAGGACTGGTTTTGGTAAACATTTCTGCCTTGCCCTTATTCAATCTTAAGCTTTGTTGGAATGCATTGTTCTGGGCATTTGTACTGTATTGTTTGGAGGGGAAGAATCTCAAACCATCTTCAAGAGTCCACACCCAACATGATTTTTTGGTGGTTCTGTTGAAGCATGAGGTACATCACTTTGCATCGTGTGCTCCTGTCAATTGTGCTTAAAGAGGGTGTATGTTTCTTTGTTTTTTTGTTTCTTTCTACCTAGTAGCAAAATCTGCAATGGTAGAGCCCTCAGCTGTGAAGAAGACCAATTCCTGGTCTGCCAGTAAAGCGAAAGTGTGTGTGCTTCCTTCCTTCATGGGAGTCTCCCTGTGTTTGAGTGATTAGGAAGGCACTTGACAGACAGAAACTGCATTAGATCAGGCATGGACAGTCCATTGTTACAAATTTCTATACTTGAAAGATTCTGAATGTGTAAGAGGGGTAAGTCAGAGTGAAGTTCCTGACACCAGATACTAGAAGATGATTACCATGCAGACACAAACTTTCAGAAGGAGGTTGGTCAGTGCCAGACTTTTGGAATGAGCTTTGCGAAGAAACCATGAACATGCTTGTCTCGAAATGCTCATTTGCTCTTCTATAATCCATGGATCCTCCATCCAAAATACTCATTTTGCTGTTCAGGAATGTTGAATCTGCCAGAGAAGGGTGAATTGCAGATGGTTTCCAATGCAGTTTCTCTAGAGAGATCTCTGAAGATTTTGGTTTTTATTCAGTCAATTGAATCTCAAGCATTTTTTCTCAACAAGAATCTGTTTTTTGCTGGGTTCCAATTTCAGCATTGTTGTTGTAGGTCAGGATGTGAAGCTCTGAATCCACTGGCCTCTGCAGAAGTGTACAGGTTTGCTGCTGCTGTTGCTCCCACCTCTTTCCCAGCTGCTTGCTAATGAGTTGTTCCCTCTTCCAGTGTGCCAAGAAGAAGTCCTGCAGAAATATCTTGCACACTGGACCAAGCACACAGGGTTTCTGTACTCGCCACACTTTCATCTGTGACATGCTAAACTTCACCAGGAGTTACGAAAGAGTACAGGAGTTTGTCTTGGTCTGGATTTGAAGCTAATGAGAATAAAGGTTGATGGGATGAAAACAAAATAATGTGGACTTTTCTGTTTTTGGAGCTTCTCCAAACTTCATGTTGGGTGCTGTGTAGAGATTTGAGAGTAAATGCCAATTCACTACAAAGAGAGAGCAACTACAGTTGATCCAGGACTCAGATCTGCTTCTGCTTCCTCTTCTTGTTCAGTGAAGCTTAGGAAAAGAATTACAGTTGATCCAGGATGCAGATCTGCTTTTTGCTTCCTCCTCTTGTTCAGGAAAGTAGAAGAAAATACAGTTGATCTGGGACTTAGAGCCACAAAGCTTGAAAAAGCAGGCCCCTGAGAGTCAAGAGTTGCTATCAACCTTATGATATTCATACCAAGACATGGAATCACTACTGTATAATCATTGCAAAAAAATTTCTTTCCACACAGTGATGTTCAGAGACTGCGTGTCCTTAGTTTTGTTTTTGAGATGGCAATGGATGGAGATTAGGGGGGACTTGTGTACTTTGTCACTGATGCCCTATAGAATTCATGGGGAGGGGAATTCATTGCATCATTTTCTTGCTGAATTATTATCTTTGGTATTGCTGCATTCCAGGGAATGTGGTGGAGATACTTCACAATGAACCATCAGACACTGATGAAAGCTAGCAGGTATGTTGAGCTTCAGGCATTTTTGACTTTTCAGTCAGTCCCCTTCCTTAGGCTTGTAAATCCCTAAGGTCTTTGGCCTAAGATCTTAAACCCTACTGCTTGCTCGAAAGTGAGAACCAGAACTTCAAACCCTTAAAAGTCTTTGGTTTTATTGGAAACTGATAAGATTTTCTCTGCCGTGTTATTGGCAGGATCTGTAACATTGAGATTTATCACATGTTCAACAAGTAATATGTTTTGCTTTTCGTGGCAGCAACTTGCTGATGGAAACATGCAGAGAAGCCAAGAATGCACAAAATGCTTGTATAACTCTCTTCTATTTAGATTAACAGTGCATGTTTCAACAATCTGTCTGAACTTGTGAACCAGCTGAAATCACCTCAGATGATGCATATATATGTATGTCAGGTCTTTGATTACTGCAGCAGAGTGTCATTGGTCTCACCACCCATTCTTCCCAGTTATCAGGTTTTGGGTTTAGCAAAAGGCATTCCCCATTTGCTATCAACCAAAAACAAGGATGTTGCAGTTGTAGAGGTATACATCTTTCGCTTTCTTGGTCTTAAGACATATGACAATTTCACATTGTTACTGATGTTGTACATGAAATCTTCAAGCAGGAATATTGGTGGCTGGAACTTCTATAGGGTAGTAGATTTAGTTTCAGTTGCAGGGGTTTTTCAGTTGAACCCATAGCCGCCTGCGATCAGCTTGTTGATGGTGGGCACCAAGATTGGGCAGATCTTCATGTTAGGTTACAAGGAATGAGACCAGGTATATTATGGACCTGCATCACCCCCAGCATCTCTATTCCAAACAGGTTTTAATAAAACTGAGAGAACTGAGCACTGTACTGCAATGTCTTTTCATTTGTCCTGCAAAGTACACCCATTTTCTTTGCTGCAGGTTTTGCAGTTTTTTCTCTGGGTCTTCAACAGAAGGCACACAGAATCCAGATCCTAGTAATGGGGATGACCCTGAAGTTTCATCACTCCATGTTTTATAGATTGCAACAAGGACAGAAGAAGAGAGGTAGTACTGTCACAGAATGGCACCTGTGACCTGCATCACAGAGATTGTGCTCCTGTGAAAGAGAGTGGGGCCAATGTTGTCGGGAGATTTATGAAGGCATGGTTTGTAAATGCACAGATTGACAGAGCACAGATCTGCAGCATGACACATGCAGAAACAAAACTTTTGCAGAGCCTGGATAAACAAGGACGAGCAAACACAGATCTGTTTTCTTCAAGGTGGGGTAGGGTGGGGTGTGGGGTTTGTTGTATGTGTACAAATATTTGTCCAGCAACTTGGACTTGGCAACACTGGAATGCGTGATATGCGCAAAAAAAATTCTGGGTGCGGGGTTTTTTTTTGTGTGTGGACAGATATTTGTCTAGGGCCTTGGACATGGCAACAAAATGGAATGGGTGATACCTATGAGGGAAAAAAAAAATTCTGAAAAAACTTTGTATTCCTTCAAAAGCCTTTCTGGTTCCCTTCAAACTCCACTTGTTGATTCCCCTCAAAACAAACTAAGGTGTTCTTGCAATGAAAGTCTAATGATTTCCCTCCAAAAGTGAACTGCAGTTTTGACCAATGTTACAGTACTCAACTCCTTTGCTGTGAAGAAACTCACTCTCCAGCAAGTTTTTTTTTGCTAAAATTGCTTTCCTTTTGACAAACAGCCAATTTCTGGGGATTTTGCAAGTCCACGGAAATACAAACAGTAGGGAAAGTAAAGTATTTTAGAAAATGTGCCTCGTGGTGGGAGAGAAAGTAATGATGCACTCAAGTTTAATGCAGCCAGATCTAGATTGGGTTGTATCCCACAATGAATTCTGATCGCCTGTGTTTCTTGTGATTTGCAGGCACTGCAGCTGCTGTTGGTGGTTGGGTACATAATAATCTCATCCAGAAGAGTGCTGATAACTTGAGAACAAAGTTCTTGATGCCATCCATGATCATCAATCAATCAAGGTGAGCCCACAAACCCAACCCACCCATTGAACATAAAATCATATAAGTTATGCCAAATGGGGTTGGTTATAGATTTTGGCTTTGATCATGAGTATGATGCATTTTGTTACGGCTAGTGATGAATTTAGCCTGAATATTAGAGTTATCCGTAAAGTCACCCTATCTTCACCTTGTCGTCGGGCCCTTGGCTTTCACCCCTTATTCCCTTTTTTCTGTGGTACCCACAAAGTAATGAAAATTTATTGAATCTCGGTATCAAATAATGAAACTCAGCATTTAATGCTCAAGGTTCGAAAGTAAGTATAGTAATTGTACAGGTAGGAGCAATGAAAATATATGCAGCAGCATTCGAGGAGGCGCTCAGGAAAACGGAAAGCGCTCAGGAAAACGGAAAGACAGGATGAAACTCAGTTTACCACCAAAATTGCTGGAAAAACTAGTCTGGGTCCCAGTTATTTCGTTTTTTTGCAAAAAATTTCATTTGCGAGTACGTTTTGATGCCCTATTATGCTGAAACTGACCGTTCTAGCCCCCCTAGGCGCAGGACTCTACGGATAACTCAATTGTTGAAAGATTCATGTACTAAGAGAACATAGTATTACAAATGATATGCAGGACTGTCTTTTGTATATGTATAGAATCTGTGTAATGCCCTCTGTTTGAGAGTACTTCTGTACTTAACTTTTGCTGAACAATTTGTCCGGGATTTGAGCAAATGATGGAAAGACTCACACACTTTGTACCAGTCTTTTCAGTTTGCTTTCCTTGCCTTCATGGGGTGCTAATTTTTTCCCTTTTAATAAAAAAAAGTCACAACATCTGGGGAGAAATTTGGAAAATAAATAAAGGCAGTATTTAAATTCACACCTTTTTTGGTTAAATTCACACCCTTTGCACGTCCGATTTTATGCAGATTAAACTTTAAGAGTATGTTCCTTTATCAGTTCAATTACTTCTGCGGGCAAGTTCTC
>Ga0116228_10006304_pt1 | contig 10602 bp, 9 predicted proteins | sample S1TSphfallax_2_FD_89694 | JGI IMG/M metagenome (GOLD analysis project Ga0116228, IMG submission 89694) | Host-associated microbial communities from peat moss isolated from Minnesota, USA - S1T2_Fc - Sphagnum fallax MG | ecosystem: Host-associated > Plants > Peat moss > Unclassified | place: USA... | reverse complement strand
AGTTCACTACCATAGATGTTACATTTAAAAGGTCATCAAACATATTTGTCTTTTACTGTCATTCAAACTGTTCCTCAGTCTTTTCTCTTTTTATTTCTCTGAGTGTATGTGGGTCCCATTATTTTTCTGTTTGATTTTTCCCCCCCTTATTGCTGATATGTTCTCAGATCTGAAATATCTGTACCTTGTTATTGGCTTACATCTCAAGTAGTTTCAGCTTGACTTTAGTTGTTAGTTTGGAGAAGTTCTTAACACATATGAAGAATTTTCCACCTTTGTGGTTGATAAAGTTTCTTATATCAAACTCCAGCTTGCAAATAGTACACTGGATAGGGTGGCACCCCTAACTCATGCTGTCGGCAATGTCCTGAAGCGGGTGTTCATGATTGGATTCTCAATTATTGTATTTGGTTAGTTGTTTGATTCTGTTCATAATATTTGTTCTCATAGATGAATGTGCCTGCTGGTATTCTACCTTGTCAAATTTCAGGTCAGCTCAAGAGGTTGTGGGAGAGCAGGTGGTTGCATCCTTAGCTTTAGAATGTTGTACAGCTGTCTTGTGACTGCTGACATGTAGCTGTGTTCCTGATTACTTCAGTGAGTGGCACCCTTCTATCTCATTCCTTTGTCACAGATGTAGGAAGGATGGTTTGTTCTATTATGTTGCAAAATGTGGTAGGTTCATAAAACCTTCCTGCATCAGAGTTAGAGATTATTGCACATGTCTTGTCTACAGGCAACAAAATTTCAACCCAAACTGGAATTGGAACTGCTATAGCAATAGGTGGTGTTGCTATCTACTCTTACATCAAGGCAAAGTTGGAGGAAGAGAAGAGGGCAAAGGCAGCAACAAGCTAGTGGATCATCCTTGACATCTGGTAACCATGAGAGGTAATTCAGAATGCATGCAGTCTTTTCCTCTTAATCTATCCCAAGCTCCATAAGGAAGCCCTCTTCTTGTTTTGTGTTATGGTTGAAGGGATGAGTGCAGTTTTGTCTGCTCTGCTTGGATGATGTATTTGCTCTATCTACATCTCTTTGTTATTCATCAAGCATGTGAAGTCATTCTCACTGCTGGTAGAAGATCTCAGTCAAAGGACGAGCTGTGTTTGTCTCCAACATGTCGCCATTCCATTTGTAACACCTAATCTTAATTACTTTCAGTGGGCTGCTTCTGGTTATTATTCCAGGTTTTGTAGCATGTGGAAATGTACCCATCACCCCAGTTTTTGATCCCAGTCTTCAAAGAAACAATTTGATTTGCAGCATCTTGCATGGAAACTTCATATATGTAGTCATGAGCCCAGCATTCATCTAGCTGCTGCACTTGAAATAATCTGTTTGCCATTGTAGGAGGATGCCCTTGGTGGTGCTATCAGCCCCAGTTGTAGTTTGTACAGTGTTTCATGTATTTTGTGTGGAAACTGCAATTTCCAACTACCTGTTTTTGCAAATAATGAATGCTGGAAACTTTGGACTCACTATGACTGTCAAATGGTGGTGTAATTCACTGTGCTGGTGATGTACTTTTTGACACTCAAAACTGGTGAATATCAATCCATTTTTCTCAGCTGTTTGAAGTATAGGTCATTATGTTAGTTTTACAGATGCTTGGCACGGGTTTGCTGGCATTGATTGCTATTGAACTTATTTTCTGCTTGTGCAGAGGAGACATGATGTTGGCATTGTACACAGTGCTTCTGTGATGAACGTAAAATGACCACTCCTCTGGTAAAATACTCCCAATGTTCTACAGACCTTTTGAAAAACCTCAAAGTGCTTTCCCCTCCCATGTGCTGTCCTTCACTTTGTATGTAACCTGCCTTATGATGACCTATTGAATTGTAATCAATCATGTTCTGAGGATGCTACTAGAATCTTTCATTTGTGACTCTTGGTTGTAGGAGAGGGAAAGTTTTGTCTTCGGTCCTCTTTGTCATACATATTGTCTCCCGATAGGATATTTGGTTCAGATCATGTTTTAGCAACTAAATTATAGTGGCATTCTGAAAGATATTACTTCCTGCATTATGCAGGCAAACCATGCTCTGAACATAATTCAAGGGATTGGCAATCCCCTCCCTACTCTGGAGAGGTTGCTGAGCTAAAATATCAAGCTCTGATGCAGAGCTGCATATGTGGTTGGAAGGACAGATGCTACCTTGTGTGACTCAAGGATTCAAGGAAGAGTTCAAAGACATCCCAACCATCCTGCATGAGAGATGCTTGTGGTCTCCAGCCATGAAGCATTTGAGAAATAGTTTTGGTCTTTTGGTTTGAGTTGTCCCAGTGCACCAATAACAATGGATGGATATGAGCGGTGTTTGTTGTGCTTTGGTTATGCTTACTGTTCAGTGCTTGGAATCATCTTCCCGAAGTTGTGTTACAAACTGCTTTCACATATCAAACCTTCTAATCAAGCTCTTCAACATCTTGTAAAGATTGTAATCGACAAACCAAAGGATTTGTGGACATTGTACAAGTTTTGTTCATGATTTTGATGAGTAATTTATTGGGCCATGCCTTTAGGCAAGGACTTTGCACCCACTTGGGTCAATAATACCTTAACACTAGAAATGGCTTGCAGTTTATGGACAGCAATAGGTTATTTTCAAGCACACCGGTAAATGAAATACTTAAGAGTAACTTAGAACTAGCTTAAAAGAGAAAGTGCTTTTTGGACTTAAACCTCTGGAAGCAGATAAAGGGAGGCAAATGGTTTGTCATTACTTGTATTTCAAAGATGTACTCATTTGCACTCATTTATTTTGTTCCATTGCAATTTTGGTTTAGTTACCTTTTTAATCTTACATTAAGGAATACAAATTGCTGTGTATAAAAGTAATGTAGGGTGAAATTATATTCAAACAAAGTGAAATTCATATAAATTTCATGGCATGGTATTTGTTTATTTTACACCTTTATGTTTCTAGGCAAAGTTTCAATGGGAAACCTAGACTAAGTTGGTCAGATCATTGGCTACCATTTCACGGGGGACTGCTGTTTCTCAGAATCTGTACTGATATGCAATAGATGGGTATTCATGATTTGGACCCGGTAGGCACCAATTGCAAGTTTTCTGGCAGTTGTGGATTTGTCTCTGTAAGTTTTGTTCCCTTGAAAGTACCTCCCCAGTCCCCTATGGCCTTCTCAGTAAATCAAGTTGGCAGGTGATGGTGAAGGGAACCTGGGGAGGAAAAGGCTTGATCACTTAATAAGGTTCAAAGTTTCAGTTTGACAACACTCTTCCATCAGACCATTTATAATGGCTTCTGTTGCCAGCCCTGTTGTCAGGGCCTTCAGATTGGTTTACATTGGAATTCCCACTTCATCTGGTTCTGGATGTTGGGCTACTACTTGGGTACATTGCATTCCTTTAGGTTAAAAGCAAGCCTTGCCACACCAGACAAGGCTCAAATGCTGTTGTTATGACCAACTAAGATGTAACCAAACCAGAACAATCCATTTACAAAGCTAAGAAAGGCATAAACGAAATTCTATATGTTATTATCGCAACACCCTGTGACAATTATCTGGTGCTATCTAGTACTCTACAATGTGTATGTCAACCAAGTGAGCCAGAAGGTCAATCTGATTATAAGATTAGACAGTTAGTTCAAAATGGGGCATGTCAAACCTTGGTTTTTCCATTAGAGATAAAGAATAAAAGTCATGTGCTAGGCATTCTGCGCCTCTGCAACTTGATGGTAATGCCATCACATAAACAAAAACTATAGAATTTAAGACTATTTGGCAAGAGTTACATACATGTGTACTTGTACAATATATTTAATTCAGTATTTTCCATACATTTCCTTGGGTATTCATTTCAATCATAACCTGTATTAACACTTGGAAATTGGAAACTGACCTCATTCATCCCTGAATACAGTTATTTCATATGTTACCAAATTTACATGTCAAGTTAACAGGATTTGCAACTAAGATTGTAATGAGTACCTATGGGTTGATTGGGCAGTGGCCTTACCAAGATCACACTGAAGCATCAGCCTGGAAGTAGAGCATGGACACTCTGCTCAAAATTCCTTCTACTTGTACAACTGGACTCCTGTTTCATTGCACAAAGATTTGGGCAAATGTTTACTCTGTAAACAGATAGCACTCACAAACTGTAAGAAACAGCAGTACTCTAACAAGCTTCTCAAGATTTCCAACACTCCTTTTAAGAGATGCATCCAGCATCGTATGTTGTTTTACACATATGTTGCCACCACTGATGTGATAGATTTGGCATGCTTCCACTCTCTCTGGATCTTTTGTATCTCATTTTATGAGTGGCTATCCTGTGTGGAATAAATGTCTCATAAATTTCTCTGGGATAGAAAATTGTGAAAACTCCCAGAATCTATGCAGCCATCTTGGAAAGCACCCAAAGAAAAACTGCCTGTCAATAACTTATGTCTCTGTGAACAAAAAGTGCTTCCAACATAGAGATCACAGCAGAAGGATCACAACATTCCAGGAAAACATAGTGGCATCTCTCATCTGTTTACCTCAACTCAGCTTGTCCACACTTTCCTAGTGCACAATGGGAATGACTCAAATTGAACATCTCTTTTTTCTCTATTTTCACAACCCCACTTCCATCTACTTGAAGATGAAAAAGGCTCCACAACAGAGCTCAAAACCGCTCAGCAGAGAGTGCTTGAGCTGCAGGAATGGCAAAGTAGGTGAGAATGACATCTGCACCAGCACGCCTGATTGACAACAAGGACTCAAGCATGGCTTTCTTCTCATCAAGCATTCCTGCGGCTGCTGCTGCCTTTATCATAGAGTACTCTCCTGAAACCTGCAATGTATAGCATTTGCACAGGTTTGCACAGTTCACAAATAAATTCACTTGGTGAGCCTGGAGGCTCCAGTTACTTCAACTATCAAGACAAATCACAGAATTCGACTAGCCCTATAGTATCTTTTGCTACACTTAGATCCCATCCATTGGAGCATGTTCTAAAGTCTGAGGGAGTAATGTGAAACTGTGCAAGAGTTACAAGTTCTTTAGTAATAGTGATGAAGTGCCCTTTGGTGTTCTTACCACTGATCCCATTACTTACTTCATCTTAATTATGCATGAACACTCAAATTTCAAGTTTTATTGACAAAAGGTACCAAAGACAACTTTAGCCCTGCACACAAAAAAACTGTGAACTCCTTGGTAAAATGGTCATAGGATAGACAAGCCTACCTGATAAGCAGAAACAGGAAGTGATGAGTTATCTCGTAGAAGCCTAATAACATCCAAGTATGGCATTGCTGGCTTTACCTGTTGGAAACAAAATACTGTGATTTTGTATGACATTCACAGTGCAAACAATAACACTACAATTCCTGGTAATCAGAGAACAGTGAGTTCCAATATCTGATATCAACAGGGTATGCACAACAATATTTCAAAAAGCAGAGAGGGGCTCATTGAAGAAAAAGTGGAAAACCTATGGAGTTCTGAGAGTGAACAACAGCAGCAATGTAAAAGGTAATTAAGAACTCACACAAATCCCCAAAATAAAAGTAGATGACACATTGACATTTCTTTTGCATCAGATGGGACCCTCAAAGGATTAGGTACAGACACCACCAGGAAGAAAATTGCCATCAACAAAACATGAATCCAAAGGCTTCATATAACCAGACAGATACAAAGAGAACTGTTTCTGTTCCACAGATGACAGACCACTTCAACTGGCATTCTTGTGAGAGCAGTGAAAGCAAAGGCATGTCCCAATGCCCTCAAGAGAAAATCTTATTGCCCACTTGGTGATCTCTGCTTTCCTCGCAAACCAGAAGATACATGTACACCAAACAGAATAAACTGACAAGAGATCAAGACAGTAGACACCCTTTACGAAGTCAGAAAGAGCTCTGCATGAAACTTCAGAAGAACATACCATGATAATATCAGCACCTTCAGCCTCATCAGCCCTGGTTTCAATCAAAGCCTCTCTATAGTTTGCGGGGTTCATTTGATATCTGCTCCAATGGAAATAATTTGGCTCAGAGACCACAACTGAGCAGTCTGCCCTAAAACTTAACAAATAGCAAGTTGCCCATGACATGGTTTAGGCAAACTCTAGACTAAGTTGGGCAATTGATATCAACAAATTCTCTCACAGGTCAAAAACATATTGGCAGGAGGACATGTTCAGCATTGTAGAACAACCTTTGATTCTAGAGCATGGTCCCAAAACATTATGCCACCTCAACTATACAAAACCAGGTAGAAAGAATGTGAAACCCTATGCTTTGTCAGAAGTCAAACCATGTCATAATTAATTCATTTACACTTTCAAGGTCCGATCTGATGACCCAGAGGAAAGGGTTGGTAGCTTACGTATTTTTGTCACCAAAACGGGGGTTGGAATCCAATGCTTCTCTGAATGGTCCATAAAAGGCACTGGCATACCTGCTCCAATATCCAAGTTCCAAATTGAAATCTCATTTTTGCACATCAAACAAACATTGATCAGCAACACAAAAATTTCCTGAGCAATTAAAGATACCAAAGACTAAAAGATCACAGACTAGTCTTCCATGCAAGTCTGCTTGGCCCCCTATTTTGAAGTAGATGTAGCCTAACAAAAAATAAATATAGCTAGCTAAATTGTATGAAAGGTCAGACAGGTATAACTCCAAGTGTACAAAAACAATGAGGGAGGAACAGGGTGCACACTTTGCAGTGTAAGCCATTATGGAAACATCTGTATAGCCCTCAGAATCAAGAGCTCGACGAATGGCACCCACTCGGCCATCCATCATGTCACTAGGGCTCACGACATCTGCCCCTGCTCGGGCCTGCAACATTAAAAGATTAATCATCAGTCAACTCTAGCCTTCATGGAGCAGTCTCAAATAATCTTGAAACAGAACTCCTCAACTTTGTTTCTGGGCTGCCTGCCTCTTCTAAGACCTGTTATAAGCAAATCTATCACCTTGAATAATCAACAATTTCCAGCTCCTCAGACTGGACAGGACTCGGGTCAAGAAGGAAAACCTGTGCCACTGCCTGCTTGCAGAGCTGATGCACTGTCTCATCATTCATGATCACACCTGTCCGTCAAGCAGAAAATTATTGATTCAAGTTCCTGAGAGTAAAGGCTGCAACATCTACATGGCTCAACTGTGTGAAGGAAAAACGTCACCTATAAGCACAGAACCTAGGATAAAACTCCATATGAATCACTGGGACTAGTGGAATACAGAGAAAAGGGATGCACTACTGGTTTGCACTCAGAAAATAGCCAGCCTGTACTGTATAATGGCACATTTTTCAATAATGACCAATAATTGTCCACCTTGACCAAACTGTTAGAATGTGGGGCATTAAATATAGCATGACAAACCTATAAACAAAACACTCCCATGACAAGGGAAAGAGTTTCTTTCCATATCCCTAAAAATATATAGTTACCACCTTCCTAACTTCAAGACTCTATCTTGTCTCAACTCCTAATAAACATGAACACTCACCATCTTCACGAACTATTCCATCATGGCCATCTGATGAGTAAGGATCCAATGCAACATCAGTGTAGATAACCTGCAAAATGTTCACAATACACCATTACACAGGCTTTCAGTTGACCTATGTGTGAGACCCACCAGACCATGGTCAAAATGCAGAGGTGGGCACAATGGTCAATCAGATGTGCCACATTTCTATCTTCGCAAATATTGGTGTAGCTTACAAGATCAGGAAACTTGTCTTTCAGAAGGCGGATACACCTTGGCACTAGACCATCTGGATTGAAAGCTTCATCACCACTTGAAGTCTGATCCCAACACAACAGAGCATCTGATAAGTCCACTTTGTTTGGAAAACTACCAGTCTTAAACATGTGACTGATGTCAAAGATACTAACATATAATCCTGTTCTGTTTTCCATATGAAACATATGCGCATAAAACCTAAAACCCTAGTTGATGTGAACTATGTCAGGATGATTTTTGGTGTTACAATTCCTCCAAGAACAAAAAAGTATAGAGAGATGAACAATGAGAGTTACCTTTAATGCATCAGGCACTTTTGGGAAGAGCACAACACTGTTCACACCCACATCCCTGGCTTTGTACACCTGCAAATACACCACCGTGAGGACACTGATCAAGCACAAAGCCAAAGACACAGGCTTTCAAGTCTCTGTAATAGCATGCTTTCTAGACGGCCCACCTCATCAATTAGTCCATGGCGCCAGCCAAGGCGATAACAACCTGGCATTGCTCCAATTGGAGTATTTTGTTCTCCTGCATTCCATATCATTGAACAACATCTGAGCAATAAACTAACAAGCGAATAGTCTTGTCACAAGAATAAGGATGTCGTTTCAAAAGATGCCATATCATAACTCCTTTTGAAGGCCTGCAAGAGACATAAAAAGACCCAGGTTGAACCATACCTTCATGAACAAAAAGTGGAAGAATAAAGTTTGCAGGAGTGATAAGAGTCTCCTGGAAAGCAGCTCGAAGTGCAGGGGATCTGCGATTTCTCCGGGGCCTACTTGTCAGAGTCTGCAGGGGGTCACAAACAGCCAACCCTCAGTTCCTTAACCCAAAAACTGTCTGATCCCCAGGCTGAAGAGGCAAAGACACAGTCTCTGAAAAAAAGCTGGCAGCACAAGTTCAATTTCAACATGGCCAATTGATCTGCAGAGCATAATGTGTTCTTAATTAAGGTTTGTATCCTCTTTGGAATGTTGTGTGCTCTAGGAGCAGGTGCTAAATGCTATCAAGACATCTCCACTCTAGCAAAACAAAATTCAGGAGAGAGAAAGGAGTAGCACATCCCCTAACGCCATCATACATAACTTCTGTAACATACGTACACGACTATACATACCAGGGGAGTGATGACCGGTGTGCCTTCCGGAGCCTTAGGTTTAGCAGGCACAGGAGGAGCCGGAGGCGGATTCCCCGCAACAACTGCAGCCTCGCACTCTTCAATCGTTGGTGGAGCAGGTTTTCTTATGACAGGCTCAGCAATAGCTCTTACGCTGCTGCTGCTGCTGTTGTGGTTGCGGCTACTGCTCTCCCTCCCTTTGCACGGCGCAAATACCAAGTGGCCAAAACAAGCTCCATCTCCAAACTGCGCTCTGGAGGAATTATTCACCGAAGCGGATCCTGAAAACCGCAGTCCCACGTGAGGTCTGAAGCACACGGGACTAGCAGCCATGATCGCTCGCTCGCGTGGCTACAAGAGCTTCAGCTACGATGCGCAGGAGTTTGCAGTGGCAGAAAGAGTTCGATTGCGCGCAACGCTGCAAAAGTCGAGAAGAGGAAGAAGAAAAGATGAAGAACGAAAGAAGAAGAAAAGTATGACTTTGAGTCAGGGGTATTGTTGTTGGAAAGAGTCTAGTAAGAAGAGAAAGATGGGATTTGAGGGAAAGAGTGTGGATAAGGGACTTTGTTCTCCTATTGGTTGGTTGGGTATTATTCATTTGATTTTTTTCACCTTTTTACTGTTTTGACCCTATTTTTTTACCACCATATTAACAACTAATGTACCCCTAGAACGAGCACCACGGTTTTTTTCCACCAATATAGTGATATCGAAATTTTGGTGATTTTTTTCCCAATAAATAGTGATAATTAGTCTAATACACACTAGAAAGAAAAAAAAATCCCAGATTTTTTTCCCCCAAAAAAACCACTGACAAGCAGCAGGTTTTTTTTTTTTTTTTCAATTTTGTGATACTGAAATTTTAGTAATTTTTTCCCAGAATTAGAAAAATTATTGGGATTTACACTACAGAAAGACAAAAATTTCCCCAGATTTTCCCAAATTTTATGTCTGCAAAAAAAAAAAAAAAAGAAGCTCACTGCCAAGCGCTTTGGAGAAATTTCCTCATGTGTTCTGGAGAGCACCTTACACACATGTAAAAACTTCCATGACTTTCACTAGTTTAGTTGAAGGCACCCTTATTCCCACTAGTGTAGGTGCTGGTTCATCCAAAGGCATTAGGGAAAAGACTTTGCATCATCACTATATGAAATAAGGTTATGAAACTTTAACCCTAAATTTTGGGCTTGGAGCTGGGAATAAAATGTGGACAACCAGTTGGAGACCCAACAGCAGGTCCATCCGGAACAGTAAAATGGCCTGTACAAGTGTACTTTGGATGAAGTAGAGCCTTCAAATAGGTTGAAAATGAGTTTGGACATTTGATATTCGGATGTGTAAATAGTGTGAAAATAAGTTTGGTTGCATAAAGATACGGTGATGTCCACAAGCCCCAGTAAAATAAATATTGCTTTTGATTGCCCGGCCATAATGATTGGCCAAGTTGTTGGGGTGGCCTTTTAAATTGTTTCTCCCCTTCTATTGTCTTATGTCTCATGATTATGGGTGGGGCTAGGGAAACAATTGACACTTTTACATTGGATGTGATAAACTTTAGTAGAGGCCAAAATTGGGGTGTGAGTGGACTTTCTCTACGTATACTAGGAGGAGTTTTCTGTATTGAAGTCACCCTTTTCCTTGCGCTTAAAGTCTCTGGGTCTCCTTTCACCCCCAAAACCCCTGTTTTAGTGGGGTCCACGAAATAATGAAATTTTATTAAATTTGGGTATGAAATGTTGAAACTCAGCATT
>Ga0116228_10006303_pt1 | contig 10604 bp, 4 predicted proteins | sample S1TSphfallax_2_FD_89694 | JGI IMG/M metagenome (GOLD analysis project Ga0116228, IMG submission 89694) | Host-associated microbial communities from peat moss isolated from Minnesota, USA - S1T2_Fc - Sphagnum fallax MG | ecosystem: Host-associated > Plants > Peat moss > Unclassified | place: USA... | reverse complement strand
CTTTCTACAAGTAATATAATTGGTGTTAATGAGACTACTAACCTGTTAGGTCAGGTTTGGGGATTGTGTTCAGTGAACCGCATGTGAGGAGGGGGAAAGCAGACCCCTTTTTTATTACTCACTAAAATCCATGAAGAACAGGGTCCACAAAATGGGCTCCTCGTTTGGGGATTGTGTTCAGATGTGGTGAGTTGTAGTTCCACATTGCTGCACTAAGAATTGCTGAATTGCAATTGTCTGTTTCTACCTAGCTAGCACTTTCCGAACTTTCTAGAGGATAGTATATTGCTTGTTCTTTAGCTCTTTTTTGCCAACTTCAAAAGTAAAGGTATCATGAGATTTTAGATCCAAAGGAAACAACATTTTAAAATGTGGCGACAGTATTAGTATTAACCTTATTCCATTTCACTACACAATGCAGGATGGAAACACTTTTTTTTGGTCATACTCATGTCAAATAGTTAATCATGGTGGTTGACCCATCCACAAGCATCTACCTACTAGTACTCACCAAGTGCCTTACCTACCTAAATAGTAACCATTACATTCCCTACCTACTTCTTATACTTAAGCACTTACATAGAAAGTTATTAAATAAGAGGGTTTGCACAATAAGTTAATAATACCGTTCATCCATAACCGAGTGATAACAAGTTCTCATGGATGGTGCATTGCTCAGTGCTGGGTCACATAGCTACTCCCCCCAAAGGATCCCAAAACCTCTGCACACAGTTGTTGTGGACTCCTTTTGGGTGGTTTTTGACAGAAACTTGGGGCTTTTACTAGGGTGGAATCTCATCAAAAGAAAGGTGTGCCAACCCAACAACATGGGTATAAGTCTTTTTTCTTTTTTCTTTTACGGGATCTTCGGAATGTTATGAGAGAGCACGGAGAATTCTATGCACGTTTCACTTTTCCAACTTGTGCGAATCTAACAAGTTGCACGCTCATGCTCTTCCTGGAGCGCCTTTTTTTTCCCCAATTCAGCCTCATATGGGTTCGGTAGTTTTCCCGTAGATAGGGAGATCATAGATACCCAAACTCTACCAGATTGAACCTGCAAACACCAGTGCAGCATGAAGGATGGATAGTAAGCAGTGCTTTGTTGGCCTTGCCTACCAAGGCAAGGATATTGTGTTTTAGATTCATTATAGAGTATAGTAGCTTAATGGATTCTGGCCCCTAGGTAACAGGTCTATTTTTATATGAGGATTTTTGAAAGATGATATTTTGGCTCGTGTTGAAACTTGAGATTAGTTACAGAGTCATAATATTTTGAAGGATTTTGGATTCTTTTAGAGGATTGTTTGAAGATTATATTTTTGCATGGTGAAATATTTGAGTTTCCATAATTCTTCTTTTGCCTTAAGATGCTTTTTAATGTAAATGGCAAGGCCATAGTGTGACACGCCCCTTGTTTTCTTTCAATTTTGTGATGTTGCTCAAGTGACGATAATCTATAAGTAACCAAATTTGGAGATATTCAAAATATGAAAGTATAAAATTTGAAGCAACCTTTCATATTATAGGCAATTGTGGTGATTTTTGGAAAAAAAAAATCAGAATTTTTTTTCTTGACTTTTTTTCCAAAAATAAAAATAAAAATACCACTGGTGATCATTGGTAAGTGATCAGTAAATTATTTAATTACCTAGTAATCACCTATTTTCCTACCTATTTGTCAATATATACGATGTACTTCTTACCCAGCTGAGGTTTATCCACTGTTGGGTGCTGTTTCACTCTGGTCCCCCAAACTCAGTATAATCTTTTTTTGGGTCCCAAAACATTTTTGAGCTTTCGTCATGTAATTGATATTTAAGGTGCATTCACACCTAATGTTAAGTCAGTGTTAAGTGAAAATCTAGGTGGCATCTTAGGTGACACCCAATGTTAAATGGGTGATTATTTAATATTAAGTGAATGTTAACTTAACATAAAATCTTCATGGTAAATAGGTTTACGTTCTAAATGATTAGCTTGGTGTTAGGGGACGTAATACTAAAGTCGTTAACACCAAGTGTGAATGCACCTTTAGATAGCTGTAACAACGTGAGAGAAGAGTGCAGTGTAAATGGGGACCGTCTCCCCCAGCACAATTTCCTGCTCCAAGCTTGCCTGAAAGATTTTGTGTAAGTTCCCTATAGCAAGGCTTTCTTTTGGAAGGCAACCTCAACCATTCATTTAAATACAACCCCTATGTCTCAGTTGTTAAGGCAAGGGTGAATCCCAAGAGCCAAGGCAAAAAAAAATTTTTTTGACATGCTGAAAAAATATATATTATTATTTTTCTCAAAGAAAATTATTTTATGAAAGAAAATGAAACATCTTTTGAAATATTCAGGAATATTCTATTTTCTCATAATGGAATCTTCAAAATTAGATAGTTATTCAACAGAGACCCAATGAACCAGCTATTCAACTATGGTATCATCTTTAGTTTGGTGATTGATACATGCCCAAAACTCATCATCTGTTTTGGGTCTCAGACAATTGTTTTTTCTGTTGTCTTGTGATTTGTAAGATACCTTAAACTCATCAACATCTCTTTTCAGCTCCAAACAGTTTTATCTTTAGTTTTGTGAGTGATAGATAATTAGATACCTAACCCAATGCCTATTCATAATCTCTCTTGGATTTCAAACAAGTTTCATCTTTAGTTTTGTCATTGATAGATTTATTGATAATCAAACTTAGCATGATCCCTCTCAAGTTTGAAGCAATTTTTATCTTTAGTTTTGTGATCAGTAGCCAAAGGATGTAAACTTCACAAACTTTATTGGGCCATGCAGTTATCTAAGGACTCCGGATTCATTTGGGTGTATGACACCTTAACACTAGAAGTAGGCTGATATTTTGATGAGAAATAGATGATCTTCAACCATTCCTATAAACATTACAGAATAGGTTAGAACTAGCTGTATAGAGGCTAGAACTTAAGGCTCAAGAAGTAGGTAAGGTCCACTTTACATAAGGAGTTGATGCCAAGGTTGAACACAAATTGACCAATCTTATTTGTGCAGCCACCAAGATCAGCCTCAAGGGGTTTACATTAAGAGTCAAGCCCAAACTCAAGTATAATATTTTAATCTATGACCATTTGGGCTCGTAATGGTCTCAAAAGCACGGATACCAATCAACTTGGGAAGCCAATTTGCAACCTTGAGACTAATGTTGTAACAATAAAATAACATTTATTCCATGAAATCTACACAGTATGATGAAAAGAGATTGTGTGCAATCCTTATGTTGACACTCTGCATTGTTGTTTCTTCTCCATTTCCCCTCTCCATTTTATCTTACATTTGGCTATATGGAAGACACTATATACATTGGTGTAGGATTTGTGCATAAAAGTTTGGCTGGTTCATTTGACCCAATGTGTGAGTGACATCTAAAATACCATGTGTGCATATGGTGGATGGCCATATTTCATAAAAGTAGATGCATCTAAATGACAAGTTCTAAATCTAGTAAAAGAACTTTTTAGTTTGAACCTGCCACAAAAGGCAGAATCATTACACAATTGGTGGCTTGTTTTGGATACTCTCTCTATTTTTATATTTTATGATAACACTAGAGGAAATAATGAAAGCTTACCAAATATTGAAACTTAATTCCAACCTCTTGGCTTTAATGACTTTACATGAGAACTACTTGACCTTTCAAAGAAAATCATTCTTGTATTGCTAACTTGAGACCAAACAATATGCCAAAAGAACTTAATATTTCTCATTGTTGATTTCAACATTTGTTAGCAAAAACTAAAATAAGCCAGACTCAAAGAAGTGGGAACTAGTTTGGTGGTTTGATCCTATGGTTATGTGTACAGGGGTTCAACACCTCATGCACAGAGCATGAGCCTGACTAATCAATTTTTTCATCTTGCACGTGCACCCTTCAGGGGTTTTTTAATAAAATTTTAAATAAGTTCATCCTCAAGTGGCTTCGAGGTTACTTGCTGACTCAGGTTTTGACATACATGACATTTCCAAAATAAGTTCAAGGTGGTGATTTTTTTAATGAAAAACAAGAAAACTAAGCCCAACTGATAGTTACAAACAAATCTGGCTACATTGCTACTAACAAAGTAGTAATCTAATTACACCAAAAACACATAAAGTAAGAATTTCATGGCATGTGAACACTAATATTTTGGAAGGGAATTTATACCCAGTTTGATATGAGACTTGACCCAATGTAACTCAAAGTCCCACCTATCACACTCAAATATTAATAAAACTCGTGATGAAGTAAACATAATCATCACGTGTCCACATCATGGAGAAAAAAAAAAGACTAAGACATTGAACATAAGGTCTTAAATGTTAAGATCAATTTGCATTTTTTGATCTTTCCAACTTGTAATGGCCTCATAATAGGGAATTTTTTTGAATTAAAAATTCTCGTGCAAACATTCTAATAATTGTGTGAAAATATTGTCTAATTGATTGTGCAATTTGTTTTTCATGAATGCAAGAATGAAAAAGTGTGTTCATCTTTTACAAGTTCAAACATTAAGACAATGACTACCTCGGTTACCTTCATATATTCACTTACTTATTGAGTCAACAAGCCATTCTTGTATTGTCACCCACAATTTTGTTATTAAAATTGGTCTCAAAAGGTTTGACCATGACTTTTGGTCTTTACGATTTCATAGTGAACTTAAACATGGATTGCTACAAGTTCAAGATATTGGCATCAAAGGTTCTACAAACTTGATTTAAAGAGGGTTCATTTTTTTTGTTTCATAATAATGTTTATTGATGACATTAAGATGCAAGAGAAAGGTAAATCAGCATAAAATTGCATTGAAAATTGTGGATACACAATGCCAAGGGGATTCATCAATTTAAAATTCACAAAATGCCCTTCTAGTTTTGTGACAAGCATGTTAATTGCAACATAACATTGTTGTTTCACTTATGCCAAGAATGCCAAGAAAACACCCCTACACATTGGCTCATTAGCCCCAATTGTTGTATTGAAAAAATGAGCCTAATATGAAGGACTAACCATATGAAATGCAATGGTTTTTGTACCAATGTTGAGATTAATAATCTAGTCATGGGTGATTGTGGCATATTTGTTGTCCACAACATCACAAAACACTTATAAATGTTCATGTTGGTAGTTGGTTATAAAATCAAAATATGGCATGAAGAAATAAGCTTGATAGTTTTTTATATTCTCCACAGAAATCAACATTGAAGATGCCTTTCCTAGAATTTTTTTGATGAAGGCATGATTGACTACCTTCAAAAATGGCAAAAATTATACAAGGCCAATAATGTGTGAACATCACAAAAGAGGTCCAAATTCAACCTTGCTTGAACAATTAAAAAGACATATTGTAACATTTTCATGATTAATGTATTGTATTGTATCATGACATGATTAAAAGGCTCACATTGATATTTAACAAGTCTTGACATTTTTCAAAATTTTAAGTCCTCTTGTTTCCATAATTTTTAATCAACCTGTCACAAAAAAAAAAAAGTTAGAGAGAGAAATATGGAGAAACATTGACACAACCAGCCAAGGTACGCATGTAGACCCAAACAGGATCCGAGCTGCCTGGTCTTCTGATCTACACCAGACCCCACTCTAACAACTCACAGAACACTCACACACAACGCTTTGATCTTTCAACATTTACTCATACGCGGATTAGCACATCGGATCACAGAATACAAATCCTTGTGCCTTACATCGGATTAAACAATCCAAGAACTATTTCATGCCTGATCTGCAATGCACATTATCACGGAATCAACAACAATTTCAGGTGTGGCCTTTGAGGTCAGATCCCTCTTTGTTCACTCGGTCATTTGAGCCGCTAACCCATACCCTTTAAATGCCTCTATGCATTGCGCTCACTTTCAACGTCTGGAAACCCAAAACCCAGAGGCCCTTAGTCCAACAACATACTGAGACACTGGACTCAGATCAATAGGTGCCAAGCTCCCATGAAACCACTCAAGGTGACAGCCCCTCATACAAAGACGAACAACAGACTTGTGGCTGCAAACCCCTCCTTTCACTCCTTCTCTGCAAACAACATTTTGCTGTCCACAGCTCATATGCAATGCAAGACCCTACAAACACACATTCTCCCTTCCAGATGCTCACTCTCTCTTCTACATGCCCATAAATCTAAAGCTCAGACCCCTCAGATTCTCATCACTCCTCGGCATCACCCTCCATAACAATTGCATCAAGAGATTACACAACAACTCAACCAAGTCACTGGCGCAGTAGAAAGATTCAACAACCAATCAAGTAGCTGCAAGAACAAAACAAAAGGAACCAAAACTGACTACTCAGAATGTTGTCTCAGTCTTCCTATCCTCTCCATCAAATTGCCACCACCTCCCTCCAAATCTTCCTGTCGTTTCTTCCTTAGCTTCATGCACAAGCTTCCCATGCACCGTTACAAGCTTCACATCCCCAAAAATCATAACACGCCACCTTCATTAAGTCAATTTTCTAGCGGGTTTAACTCTTAAACCCTTAAAGCAAAAATCAGCTTTCCTAATCCAGGAGCCACCATCAGGCTTCCTGTTTGGCCACCATGTGACCGGTCACAAACCATCCTTGTGAAATAAAAGATTGCATGATTATTAAGGTCAAGTTTTCTATTGTGCCATCCTCAACAACACTACAAGAGGAATATCCATAAGCACAACTACATTATAAGAAGCAACATCAAATCAAGGATTTTGTGCCCAAATAAAGATAAAATTTTAAAGTCCTGAAGGAGTTCAAGTTTTGACATGAAGACCTTAGAATTTGAACCCAATAATGGTAACAAAAAACACAAATGATCAAGCTTCACAAACATGATTTAAAACAACTAAAATGTGAAAAACAAGATCAAAAAATATGATGAAAAAGACCTTTTAATGTAATGTCAAAAATAAGATATAAACACAACTTGGAGAAAATAAAAGGACTTAACAAACAAGAAACTTGATCATGAGCAAAAATAAACAATTTTATTACTTAGGCAAAATATAGTACAAGTTAGGCATGAAATGAATTAAAAATACAAAGGCCACAACTTGCAATAGCATCTTAGGCATTTAGACATCTTACATTATTTAATAGAACTTTCTAGAAAAGCATCAACCTCCTAAAAACTTTCATTAATTAAATATTTTATAAATTTATACTAAAAAGCTTCCTAGAAACTTCCATTCACCATATCTTTTAAAAGATTATGCTAATCCTACATTTTCTAAAAACAATTTAACATATTCTTCATGGATATTCCAAAAAACGTCTTTTAAAAAATTTGAACATGTTTTTCAAGAATATTTTTGGAAACTTTTGAAAATTTCCAAACATTTTTTTCATGGATCTTTTTTTAAATTCCAAAAACCTTGAAACTTATTTTTCATGTATCTTTTTGGCAACTTCTAAAAAGATTTAAACATATTTCTCAATGATCTTTCTATAAACTTTTTTTATAGTTTCTTATTTGTAACAAATAATTCCTTATGATGCCATTTGAACAAGAACACAAAAAATGTGCTGACATTTGAAAGTCCTTACAGTTTCATTTAAATGCAAACACAAAAAAAATGCAAAAAAAATCTGACTTTAAACAAAACAAAAAAACATTTTGGATTAAAGATAGATTCATAATGCTACTAAGACAAAAACACAAAAAAATCTTCTAAAATCTAGATTTTGCAAAATCTTGTAGGCTAATCCTCATGATGGCATTTGTGTGATAAGGTCCAAACATGAAAATGAAGGAATTTTTTTTAACATAATAGAAACACATAAAAAAGTGATTTCTTAGTCAAAATGATTTCTTGGCCTTTGATGTTGTCCACACATAAACACATTACCAAAAAGTCTTTACTTAGTTAATGTTGTTGTTTGAATAGAAATATAATCGGGAAAAAATGGTTGGTCAACAAAGTTGACATATTACATAATGCTCATAACATAAGAACAAAAGGGTATTAAATTGTTATTGTGTCACCTTTTTCATAGCAAATAAATCATTAGACCCCAATGAAGGTGGGTTTTGTTTTTTTAGGCTTTAAAGCAAGTGATTCCATGAGGTTCCTGGGGGAAATTTTCTATAACAATGAACCACTTATCAACTTCTTAGGACTAAAATTTTCTACACAAATATCAAGGAATTGGATTTTTAAAAGTAACAACTTTGGCCTTAATTCCTTTCAATTTTGTTTGAACACAAAAAAACAAAAAAGGTGACCCCTTGATGCCTTTGTAATACATTGTGTTGTCTAGCGCCTCATGATGTCATCCACAACTCAATGGTCTAAAAATGGATGTAAACAAAAACATGAGCAAAAGACAAGGAGAAGAAGAACCAAGTAGAATTTCCTTTCAATTTTTCATATTGTGATGGTCACAAAAACATGAAACAAGAAAAAAATAACAAAAATATGAAATTGAGACTTCTTGACCATTGACATCACATGCCATGGTCATAGTAACACATTTGAAGGCTTGAAAATAATAACATGAAAATTAATTCAATTGTTCAAGAAAACTTTGAGGTTTTAATTTTTCAAAAAGTTAAGTGCAACAAGGACTCAAAAGAGGTGTGGAAATGTACCTAATCATTTAGTGTCTAGAGACTAAACTTTAGAGTTGACAATTACACAGGTGACAACACATGTGACCTCAATCCTAAGGTTCAACAACATTGTTAGCATTCAAAGTTGTAGCTTTGTTGTAATATTACCTCCTCAATGTTCATTCACATTTTATCCTCCAATGCATGGCTATTAAATGCACCCAACAACTCTAAACTTGAAAGATTTGCAAAATTTTAATGGCACTAAACAATGAGAAATTTAAATGATAAGTGCACACAAAGATAATGGTGATGAACACTGCAGTGATCACCTAAGTGAAAGTGGTGAAGAGGACTACAATCTCATAAACGCAAGAGATGAACTTTCTAAGGAAGAGAAATGATCCAATGCAAATGAATGAGGTGGGATGAGCCTTCCTTTTAAAACCTTAAATTTTTGGCATGCAAGATCTAACCCTTCCATTCCCAATCATCTATGGATGAAGTGCCACCAAAAACTTTGCAACAAAACATGAATGGTGACCATTTATCAACACTAGGACAAATCTAACAAATGATTACAATTTTTTTCCCATGTTTACTTTTTGCAAGCTTAATTTTTTTGGCTTTTGACGAAAATTTCCCCAAATTTTTTAAAACATCCTTATGAATGAATCTTGCATTGACATTTGCATACTTCTTAAGGAGATGTTTAACTCCTAATCTTCAAAGTAGTCCTTTGAAGCCTGCCTACTTAGTTGATAGTTAGGCATATACCCGGAAAAAAAATAATGTGACTTACAATAACCACACACAATGTGTAAGTCTAAACCCTAAACCCTAAACCCTTGCATTGAAATTGATGTGAAGAGTTTCATGTGAAATTTTGAAATCACTAAAATCCAAAAGCTTGGAACGTGATAAGCTATGTTCTCCTCCACAACACTTGCTTGTAAAATATTAACAAAATCTTCTACCCACCAAAACCCATCAACTTCATGTTTTGTTGACGTCCCATTCTGTTCTACTGGGTTTGCTAAGAAATAACAACTTTTTTGAAGGATGGGTGACATTCTTATAAGTTATTACGTGAAAAACTTGGAAACAAAAAAAAAATCATGATTGAAACTACAAAGGTTGGATTCATAAAACTTCATCATCACTACACTTGTTGCAAAGTTAGAACCTTGGCTAAGGATGACCAACACCAAGGTGATGTTGCAACAAATCTTGCCACTTATTAATGAAGTAAAGTTGTTAAAAGTTCAAAAGCCAAAGGGAATGTGTTGGTCAAAACATCCCATCCAAGAAACTTTGATCTTTTTATGTACATTATATGGTTGTTTAGTTGGTTAGAGAAGATGAATGAAGGAAAAGAAGATAGCTTCTCCAGTGAGCTCAAATAGATTTGTAGAAAAGATTGTGGCCAAACAATCCAGATGAAAAATCTTAGGGCTTAAGCTCAAACCACTCTATCTGGAATTGAAAATTGAACCTACCAAAATCTAGGAAAAGAAAGCATCATGCCCTACAATATTTTAGGAAACCTTGTCCTCTTCTTTCTCTTTGTTTTGTTTTTTGATCTCTTTTGGGTCTCAAGGAAATTTTGATCTTTTACTTCATCATAATTTGTTTTTTGGTCTCAAACTAATTTTGAGCTTTAGTTCATCACAATCTCTTTGATTTGAAAAATGTTGATCTTTAGTTCATCCTAATCTTTTTTGGGTCTCAAATTTTTTTTTAAATGTTTAGTTCGTCATAATTTATTTTCAGTCTCAAAGATATTTTGATGTTCAATTCATCATAATGTCTTTTCCTTTTGTGTAAAACAAATTTTGATCTTGACTTCATCATGATCTATTTTTGGTCTCAAATAAATTTTATCTTTAATGATTTGGTGAATAGAGAAACATATACCAAAAACTCATAAACATCATCAGCATTGGTTTTTGGAAATCTGAAACACAATCTTTATCTTTGACCTTTCCAGGACCTATTTTTGACAAATTAATCTTCGTGTTTGAAGTTTTCAGAATTT
>Ga0116228_10006302_pt1 | contig 10604 bp, 10 predicted proteins | sample S1TSphfallax_2_FD_89694 | JGI IMG/M metagenome (GOLD analysis project Ga0116228, IMG submission 89694) | Host-associated microbial communities from peat moss isolated from Minnesota, USA - S1T2_Fc - Sphagnum fallax MG | ecosystem: Host-associated > Plants > Peat moss > Unclassified | place... | reverse complement strand
TTGCCGGGTGAATTTTTGTTGCCTCTGCATATCTGTGCTGGCCTTGTTTTTTGTTGGTTTTGTTTTCCTTCGATTTGGTTTCGTTTCCGTTTTCTTCTGCCTCGTTTTATGAGGTATCTGGTTCTGTTTGTGGTTTGTTGCCGTTGAACTTGTGGCTGTAGAGCTCTAGTGTTTTCGTTCTTTTTGGTTTAGGGTTGTTGTGGAGTTCTTTCATTTTCCTATGTCAGGTTCTGTAGTTGCTGTAAATGTTTTTGGAATGATTTCGTTGTTTTTTTCTTTACGTTTTTAGTTATGGGAGGATAATGTGTGTAAATTTCCGAGTGATCCATCCTGACGTCAACTTGATCGCCTGACAGTGACCGGGAAGACTATCACCCTTGAGGTGGAGTCTTCAGACACCATCGATAATGTGAAGACCAAGATCCAGGACAAAGAAGGAATTCCTCCAGACCAGCAGCGCTTGATATTTGCAGGAAAGCAGCTGGAGGATGGCCGCACGCTGGCGGACTACAACATCCAGAAGGAGTCAACCCTCCACCTCGTGCTGAGGTTGCGTGGTGGTGCCAAGAAGCGCAAGAAAAAAACCTACACGAAGCCCAAGAAGATCAAACACAAGAAGAAGAAAGTCAAGCTAGCGGTTCTGCAGTACTACAAGGTGGATGACTCTGGAAAGGTGCAGCGCCTGCGCAAGGAGTGCCCTAACCCAGAGTGTGGAGCAGGAACGTTCATGGCCAACCACTTTGATCGCCATTATTGTGGCAAGTGTGGCCTCACCTATGTTTACCAGAAGGCTGGTGCTGAATAGAATCTTCTCTGAAAAGGTTGGAGTACTAGATTTGTTAATCAACCTTTGCTGCTTGCTCAGTTTGTTGATCTTTGGCATGTAGTTTGTCACTGTTATTCTGGGCTTGTATTTTGCTCTTTGAGCAAGTTTGTTTGGTTGAGTTGAAAGACCTCTCTATCAGCCTTTTCTCTTCCATTTCTCTAATTTCTTTTCATCCTTGGTGTGGGATTAAGACAATTTCCCTTGTCATGAGCACAAAGGTGACTTGACCTCATGCAGCCTCTAACTGTGGAGCTCAAAATCTTATGATTTTTCCTAATTAATTATGTTTTCATCAATGTGACAGAATCTTAACCACAGTTTGTGAGCTTGCGTTTTCAAGATCTTTGGAGCCATTAAATTGAGCATAGATCACTTGTCAGACTTGTGCTTCCCCAGTGTGCTCTCACAATATACAAGAAGTATTACACTATTCAAAGCTTGAGGTCTAATTTCTGCTGTTAAAAAAATTGCACATTGATGGTCAGAAAACATAAGGATGTGCGAGCAGACCAGGTGTTCTATTGCAGGTGAATCTTTCTCTTGTCCAGAAGATATCAAAGGATCACATGGTGTTTTGAGTGTTTTGACTTATCATTTTATGAAACCAGGCATCAGCAACATCTCTTCATGAACAATACAGGTTCCTGGCTACTATAGCATGCTTTTCTTCTTTTGAAAGGTTTTGAAATGGTTCAAGACGTTCCTTTTATGTCCATTAGAAACAAGGTCTGAAATACATCATGTGAGTGTAATTGGAAAGCAGAAACACTGGTTGGTCATTCAAACTTGTGAACTGCATCCTAATGTTCTTTAATAACTTCGAAGTTCTATTTATTTTTCCTGGGTTATCACCAAACGGTATACATATTTCTGTCACACCCGAATAAGGGAAATAGTAATTTTTCCTTAAAATAGCTATGTAGGGCACAAGAGTACAACTTTGTGCCAAACAGAAGCTGCAAATGTGGGAATGAGAACAAGTTGAGCATATCAATATCAATCATCAGAAAATTGGCGTTAACATGTGATAATTATGTATAACACGTCAGAGCAATTATGTGAAACTCGTCGAAGCAATTCCACCGGTGCTCAGTATGCGACCTGGCAAATGAAAATTAGATGAAGGAAACTGAAAATATACTGGTTTGGTGCAGCAAAATGGTTTTGGCCAGGCATATTGTCACAGTTTGCTGTGTCGGGTAGAAGTCGCAACAAAGCCCAGCACCTGCCAGAGTTGAATGTAATGAATATGATTGTGAGTAGTGTTTTGTTACTTTAATTTGCATTGAATGATAGACCTAATTTCATGGATGCATGAGCATGGTATGGTTGGTTAAGGGCATCAGTCGTCCTCCTTTGGCAGTTTTATATGCTTTCTACAGGCAGAGAGTGTCGCTAGTTTTGAAAAGAGTGAAAGTTGTCTTTATTTTGAGGTGTGTCATCATTGCAAATAAGGGTTTTTCGAGGCTTGTTATGCTCTCAGTTTTCTCTTCTCTATCCTTCTCTGATATGCTTCTTGCAACTGGTGGGGGTTGTGGAACATAATTTGTTCCTTCGCCCCTTTTGACTACCTTTGGGTTTGTGCGCTTTTGTCTTGGACTTGGGTCCTCTCTCTTTGTGCTTCCTTTCCCCATAGCTGGGTGCTTTGTTTAATGGAGTTTACTATGAATTCATCAATTTCAAGGTGAACAAACTTTGACCACTTTGTTGTTACCAAATTCCAAAATTTCAACATTTTGTGCAATGTTTTTTTCTTAATTGTCAATATTTTAAATGGTTTAAATTAGTGCTGAATCCATTAAGGTACTAAATATGCATTTTATTCTAGGTTTTAGAAATCCTCCTAAAATAGTGAGAGCTCTTACAAGTCCCTTAGAATGGTCATAGTTATTCAAATCTTCTGCCTTATCCTTGATTCAATGAGTTGAGCACTGGATATTTGCTTTACCCTACCTACAATTAATACATTAAACATTAATTTTTTCCTTCATTATTCTATCGTTTACCCCCTTAATCTTAAACACCGTAGTATAAAAGTAATTTACAATAAACTTGCAAATACATAGAGGCCGCCTTCCAAAGGAAACAATACCCACAATATAGGCAAAATAATTTTGCAAATTTTATACATGGAAACTAGATCTTTTTGGGGTTCAATTCTACGAACAATATTATACAGGCCTAAGATTGTAAATGTGTTAGACAAAAGTACACCACCACAACATGACATCATCATAATGGACCTCCCCTCCAAACCCCCCATAATCGTTCACATATTTACCACATAGGCATGTTACTTTATATGTTTCATGTACCACACAATGGTCGATATGGCATCCATGGGATGAAGGGTACATTGACCATCACATGTCATTTCATTGGATGGACATGCGTAACATGCATTGATTTCAAACATCCTTCGCGCAAATCATGTTATTTAATATGTCCCATGTAACACACAATGGCCGTATGGCATCCATGGGATGAAGGGTACACTAACCATCACATGTCATTTCGTTGGATGACCCTATGTAACATGAATAAATTTCAAACATCCTTCACGCAAATCATGTTATTTAATATGTCCCATGTAACACACAATGGCCACTATGGCATCCATGGGATGAAGGGTACACTAACCATCACATGTCATTTCATTGGATGGCCCTATGTAACATGAATCAATTTCAAACATCCTTCACGCAAATTGAGACAATCTAAACATCCCCACCATCCTTGATCCTAAACCTTAATGCAATGTAATAGTCCTTTGTGCATGTGTATCACCTCCATCACCAAACCAACTTGAAGTTCATGTGTATCATTGTCATCATCTTACAACTTCAAGCATCAATCAATTAGATTATTGCACACCAATAATGCCAATGATTGTCCTAAGTAGTGTTCATTGTATCACATCAAGTTTTTTAATGCACTTGGAAAATTAATGCAATTTATTGAAATACATACAATGGAGCTTCACAAAATTTGCAAGAGCTTCAAGCACAAACACAACACTACTATTGAAAGCATATTCACAATCAAGGTACCCCTTTTTTGACACATGACTCAAAGACTTGGTTTTTGCTATTTTCCAAATATAAAATCTTTATGGAATAAATTTAAGTGAAAATATTGGATAATTCAAATTATGATAATTTGCATGGTGGTGGTGATTTTTCACGTGCATATAATTATGTATAAATATTTTTGTAAAAAACTATAAATGTAAAAAATGAATAAACAAGTTTTTATATGCAACTTAACATGTTTTCTTACATTAAAATATCCTACACATGTTGTCGACACTTGGGGCCACAAATTTTAAACCTAATGAATACCAAAAATGAACCAAATGGCAAAAAATAAGAATCATTTTCCTTGTAGCCCTTTCAAAATGGATTTTATAACTTTTTAAAAAATTATATCGTATATTATTTAATCAAATGCATTATATGAACATTGTCAAATATAAATGTATGCATCATTTATCCATAAAAGAAAATTGAAGTCAATTGCATTGTTTAATACATTTCTTTTGATTCCTTTAAGATGAAATTTACAGTTCAAACAAGGAGTCGAATTATTTTAAAGGACATTTATATTATATCCAATTTATTATTGAGGTTTTTTATTAAATTAACATGACATCATTTTAATTTTAACCATACACCAATCCACTACAATCATAAAATAATATTGTAATAAAAATCCAAAATAGTCTTTTGCAATCCTTCTTTCGTTAGATCGTTGTTTTGGATACCTTGACTGTGAATATGCCCCTGAGGTAAGTTTTTTATGGTGTTATGATGATGGCTATGAAATATTTATGGAAACACCCTAAGGCTCATATATTGGACGACATGTTGTTAAGGCGTTCATGGACCACACAAAACATTTCAATGAAAAAACCTTGTTTAATGTTTAAATGTTAATACATAAGTTGAAATCATGCAAATCAGTTTCAACTATTACTTAGCTCTTCATTTGGATTTAGTTATTTTCCTTTGAAAAACCTTATTGAACATTATTTTGTAACATGCTTAAGAATTTTCTTTTGAGGTGAAAAGCATGGAAATGAATTTGTAAATGTGAAACAAAAAATGATATAAACATGAAACTATTATGAAACACAAAATTTCCTTTTTCATTCAACACATCATAAATTTAAATCTCTACTTCATGTGCTCATGTTTGTTGTGTGTCACTTGTACATGTTGTAGAATGTTTTAGGATTGTACATGTTGCAAAATGTTTTAACAAAGACTAAGGATTTTATATGTTGGATTCATGTTATGATTTGACTTAGGTGTTGTTACAAAGTGAGATGTTGTAATGGCTGGAATGAACATGGACAATGAACCTGGGAACATAGTGTTGTCTACAAAAGGCAAAAAAGACTTAATTGCTAAGGGGTTGGTTTGATACTACATCAATATAAGGTATGGGAAATTTGTAGAGCAATTTGTTATTCCAAACTTTTACCATGAATTAAAAGTGGAGTTTGTAGCAATAAAAGTAAATGTTCTATATCATTATTCATCTTTGTTTAGGTCAAAGCAAATGGCTAGCTAGTTACAAATCTAGGTTTCATGGTTGTACATGTTGAACATGAAATGCCCAAAATATTAATATTTAGAAACATGTCAACATGTTAAATAAGACCCAAGGCCAATGACAGAACATCAAAAGGGCAACTCAAGATGTTATTTGCATCTATTGCAATGGAGAATGGGTTAGTAAGCAAAGATTTTTGAAACATTGACATAAAGGTTGTGACATTAAAGCATCATTTTATCCAAACTTAGGTAAATGTGTTAAATTGCTGATGAACCCCAACCTCAATTCAGCCCAAGAAACCAAAAAACTAAAACACATGTCCGTTGATGAAAAATCAACTTTTCATTTGTTGATTAAAAGCCAAGCAAAAATTGACGAAAAGTGGGATAAAAAATTTGTAGATGATATAGTCATTAGGTAAATGTGTTCACTCAAAACATTCCATGGATTACAACCACCTACAAGGTATGATGCAAAACACCACAAGTTCACCTCCATTGCAGATGTCCTTGTAGCATCAAGGGAAGAACTTGTAGTTGATGGAAAGCATAAAAAATAGTCAAAACCACACAAAAAGGTAGGATCACCCAAATATCTAGTACATGCAACTGTTAAAGAGGGAGGTACTACTAGTAGCCAACAAATGACAAGGCAACAAAATGGAACTAAAGCCCAAAAGCCTTACAAAATGCAAGCTTGAAAATATCAAAGAAGGTGGCTTGGTGGGTGGTCAACAAATTTCATAGCATACATGATAGTGAGGAGACATCTACTTCAACCTTTACATCCCCATCCAAAGATCAACATTCTAATGGGCTTCATGTTATAAAGCATTCTAAAGTAGAAATGTTGGAAAGGATGGACAACCTAGCATGTATACAAACTTGGAAAAACCAAAGTTGAAGCATGCACAAGCTACAACACCAAATTGTAACATGGCATTTGTTGTAAAAATGTAGATGCATTTTAACATGACGTCTTGTCCACATGACACATCATCTTGGAAATTAATGACAATTTCCAACTCTCTTTCTATTGACCTCACATTTGAAGAATTTCCATCCAAGGAGTTAGGTGAACTTGAAGGTGAACACAAAGATGCATTGTTCTCTGCATGTACAAAAGCATAACATGTGATTACCATAAATCAATAGCCACCTCCTCATCTTCCTCCTTTTTTGAAACATGTCCCTATCTTTTTTTTTGTATTGCCATACATGTTATGTCACTATAACTAGGAGAAGGATGTTATTGATGGATTCAAATTTAGATTGTAGCAATATAAGAAGTTTGAAGATGACAAGTGGGACAACTAGGTTGAAGACATATTTATGTCTTCATATGAGAGTGGTCATTTGTAAAATTGATAAAAGAACTACATTTTCATTTTGAGTTTAGTTATTTGTTATGTTTTCTCATGTACCAACTTTGTTATAGGGTTTAACTTCTAATTTGTTGCTTGTTGGGTTCAAAAATTAAATTAATACAACAACAATATTAACAATTCCACCACTCTATGTATTGAATGTGTATGTAATCAAGTTATTGTGGATGAAGAATTCAAAGTGTTTCTTGAATATGTTGAGCATTGATTTTTAGGCAAAATAGTCATGGGGCTAGAAGTAACTTGCAAGGAAATAAGGCCTCAAAAAATTGATGAATATGTCAAGAAAAAAATGCAAGATTGGGAAGCCAACACAGCTCCTCAAATGGAACAAATTACCTAGGGATGGCATCCTATGTACCACATTTTACAATATCATGCTTCTACAAAGTGTTTTGCCACAATTCCCATGGACACACAACAAAAAGGAGGTAAAAAATATTGTAGCAATTATTTATAACATGAAAATATCAAAACAAATATGGTAAACATCGTGGAGTGTATTAATTCTATAAATGCTCATGTTTGCATGGGGATTTCAACCACCTCTATGTCACCCTACTAAGGGAGGGAACAAGGATAACATTTTGGAATGGATTGGACTAGGCTTCAACTCTCGGCAATGGGTTCCAATCAAATGGATGTTTATTAAACCATGGAATTTGACAACTTAATTACCACCAAGGAAAAAGGTTGCCAAATAAAAAAAGGATGAAAAATAACATGAAAACATATGAAGGTAAGGCATGTTTTATGTATGTTCATCATCTTGTAACACTTACCATCCTATAGTAGCTATCATTCTATAACAATTATCATCATGTTACAACTACCTTCTTCTATAGACTTGAAAAAAGAACTAGTGTGCCTACAAACTTCATGTAGCTATTGCCTACTATTTTCAAACCTTCGATTATTACTACCTACCATCTGTAGCAGCTACAAACCTTTTGTAGATGCTATTTATTGTTTGCAATAGCTCTCTACCTTTTGCAAACCTCAAACATAGTAGCTACCTTATTATTATTACCTTCTAGTGGCAACTACCTTCTTGCAACATGTCTACCTTCTTACTCTAGTACATATAATACTTTCATTGTAAAAGAAAAGAAGAACCAAAAATAAATAAAAATAGTCTGCATCAATTAAGAAGGAACTATTTTCCTTACCTTCCTAAAGGTTAATGAAAACAAGAAAAAATAATGCACTTGACAACCTTCAACCATTTTCCATTACATGACATCAAGTATAATATTCTTCCATGTTTTTTTCTTTTCTTCACACACACTCTTCTTCCCCAAGAGAACACTACTAACCACATCCAATCTAGAATCATACAAAAAAATGCCTCACAATCCTCTTCATCAAGGATAAATAAAGAATCCAAGAAGGATATTCACCACACAAGGGTTGAGTATTTATCCTCTTAAATCTCCTTATCTTAATCCCTTTCACACATTTTTGTTAAGGGAAATCCATCCATCCTTTATCCACTTGGATTAATTAACCTAGATGGCTTCACCCCCTAGTAAATAGAAGATGGTACAAGTAGGATATTTACCACTAGTAATAAAATAGTTATTAGAATACCCTTCTAAATAAACTATACTAGGATAATATTTCTCATAACTAATGTTATTTTTATTAAAATTCCTCCCAAAATGAACTTATGATTATTATATCCCATGAAGGTAGTTCACTATACTAATGATACTATTGTCTGAAAACACTTCCATTTTAGAATTCTCCTAAGATTGTTTTGCCATTTAATAATAACTACCATGTAATGACGATACTATTGTCTCCTAACATCCATGGTGTTTAACCAACGCAGGACAATTTTCTACTGTTAATAATGATACACAAGGAGGGGTTTTTTTTGTTTGCAAGTTGTATGAATGCTTCTTCATGCCAATAATGGAAGCAACATGTGGATTGGCATTTTAATCACTCAAACATCCAGTTAACAAATGGTGGGATGAATATATCAACTAGATACAAAATGTGTAATTAAAAATGATGTAGATAATGGCCATGGCGAACAAACCCAAATTCCTTGAGGCATGGCAACAAAAGGACAATGTGTTCAAAGATAATTACTTGCAACAACGCTTCATTGAATGGCTAAAATTCATAAAGGATCATGATTGTGGTTGGATTGCTTGTGGTGCAAGTACTACGAATTGCAAATAAAATTGCATTGGAGTTTTAAAAGATGTAATTAAGTCTAGATATTAAAAATGTTATGTTAAATCCAGACAAATGTTATTGGTATGTTTAGAAATAAGCTCCTATTAAGTTTAGAAAGAAGTTAATGGTTAAGTTAGAGAGAAATTGTTATTATGTTTAGAAAAATGATGATGTGTTATGTTTAGAGAGAAACGACTATTATGTTTAGAGAAAAGATGATGTTACATGCTTAGAAAAAGAATGTTTTTATGTTTAAAGATATAATTTAGATGTTTAGATATTGGTTATGTTTACACAAACAACAAATTTCTTGTGTTTAGATTTGTAACCTTCATCAATGCCCAATATATATATTTTGTAGCTACATTAGGACCAATTGCTATTGGTGAATATCAACGTAGGCTACAACTACACAATACAATGCAACATTAGCACATGTCAAGTAATGGATTTGATTCACCACCAACATTGTCATTGGATATGTCAAAAGTCGTTAAACCTACCAACGTTATTTCTACTCTTGTAAATGGAACCAATACTGGGGCCCAACATTGAACTTAGCAAATGCAATAATGAGGCTTCCAAAAAAGTTGCAAGGGTTGAATATATGATAACCATTTATAGCAGAATATTAGTTATTTATGGCCCCAACTTCTTGGAGGTATTACTTGTGTTTTCAAGTGGTGAATCTCTATAGTCTACACTTTTGTAGATTGAAGACATCACTATCATTGACATTCCATCCAATTTAGATAAAGGTATAACAATTACCTAATTTGTTTGTAACTTGAAGCTTTGTCATGAAGATTTGATTATAGGGAATTAGGGTTTGCAATTTCACCTTGATCATTTAACACCCCAAGGGTCCTATTTTTGTTGTAAGGGAAGGAAAGGAAGATGGTGTAACCACCCTCATTACTACTACTTATAATGGAGGAGGAAGTGGAGGAAGAAGTACCAACCATGAACTAATTGCAACAATGGACCACCAATTGAACACACATCTTGCCCATTCTACTTATACAACATTTGGGCTTGGAAAACAAGGATGTAGACTTTAAGTAACATGCCCATTAATATTCATTTTTGCTTCCAATTGTATTTACAATTTGTTAATCCCATGGCAATGATTTATGTCCAATTGCTCACATTTTTGTTATATATTCCATCACCCACAACATATTGTTATAAGTATTGAGTGCATGTGCATGTTATTGTATTGCAAGAGATTGGCAAAAGACTACATGCGATGTTACGAAATGTTTTATTTATGTTACATCAACAAATCTTTGCAAAGTTTGTGAATTTATTTGTAATAAATTTCTAAACTTCAAACCTATATGTGAATTTTTTTTGCCATTTGTAAATGTTAGGTACAAAATCAATATGAATGAGTTAACATAAAAACATTGTATGCATTCATTAATATTTGGTTCACATTTTTGCAAACATCATGCATAGCACATTTTGACAAGATTTATTTACATTATGAAAAAATCATGTCCATTGCAACTAGTCTATTTAATTGTAATCTAGTTTTATTGGACATTTTTTAGTTGTGATCTAATTCTATCAGACACTTTTTAGTTGCATTAGATAGGTTGTAATGGACACAATTTTCTCATAGTGTTATGCATTATATTT
>Ga0116228_10006300_pt1 | contig 10607 bp, 10 predicted proteins | sample S1TSphfallax_2_FD_89694 | JGI IMG/M metagenome (GOLD analysis project Ga0116228, IMG submission 89694) | Host-associated microbial communities from peat moss isolated from Minnesota, USA - S1T2_Fc - Sphagnum fallax MG | ecosystem: Host-associated > Plants > Peat moss > Unclassified | place... | reverse complement strand
CACAATGCCAATATCGAAACATTCAAACTCCGGCCGCGCGCCGGTTTGCGCCATCGCATCCAGCATCGCCTGCACCTTGGCCACCGGATTATCGAACAGCATCGGCGGCCAGGCCCAGGCGCCATCCTCTTTAAGTTTGAGGTAGTTGAGGCTGCCGGCATTGCAGGCGGCGATTTCCGGCTTTAGCCGCTGCAAGCACGCAACCGGTCCCGAAACATCGGGCCCCACCACGCCGGTTGTCTGGTTGATAATCACCCCGGGGCACTCCGCGCGAATAGCCTCCGCAATCTCCCCCGCCACCGCCGCATTCCAAGTCGGCAACATCCCCATCCCCACCCGCTGGTCCCGGAAATGGACGTGCATAATCGCCGCCCCTTCATCAAACGCCTCCCGCGCCGATGCCGCCATTTCCTCCGGCGTCACCGGCACCTTATGCTGCGCCGGATTGGTCAGCACGCCATTCAACGCGCAGGTGAGTATCGCTTTCATCCCGGTCCCTCCCTTTACCGTCGTAGGATGGGTCAGCCCGGCGCAGCCGGGCGTAACCCATCACTTTGCTCAACCATCAACACCAGTAACAGTGCTTTCGCGGCAACCTGCGCCCCCGCCACCGCGTGCACGCCCCCAACAATCCCCGCCGCCGCCGCCTCAATCCGCGTCTCGATCTTCATCGCCTCGATCACCGCAACCACATCCCCCGCCGCCACAACACTGCCCGGCGCAAGAATAGACAGCAGCGTCCCCGAAACCGGAGCCAGAATCCGCAACGGGTCCGCAACAGGCTCCGCCGCCGCAAACGGCGAAGGTTCTATAAACACGCTCACCAGCCCATCCGCTGCCAGGTAGAGCATGTTTTGGTCACGCAACGCCGTCGCATGTCCCAAAACGCCGTCCCGCTCAAACCGGACTCTTGCACGGCCATCAACCGCAATGATGCTAACGGCGGTTTTCACTTCCCCCTGAAACACCGAGACACCATCACCATCCGTCTTCACCCGCAGCGTCACCGCCTCGCCTGCCGACTGCAGCAGCAACCCATATTCCGCCGCCCCGCGATTGCGAAAGTTTTGCGCCGGCCCGCCAAGAATCGCCGCCGCCAGCGCCACCGTCTGCGGCCCCGGCACGGGCCGCGCCAGAATCGAAGCAGATTGTTCCGTCCATTCATCAATCATCCCGGTATGCATCTTTGCGCCCCGAAATTCCGGGGATTGCAAGAGATCGACGAGAAATTTCGCATTTGTTGTCAGCCCAAACAAAGGCGTGTCCTCAATCGCCGCCGTCAAGAGCCGCACCGCATCCGCCCGTGTTGCGCCATAGGCAATGATTTTCGCCACCATCGAATCATAAAATGGCGAGACCTCCCCGCCTTCGGCAACGCCGGAGTCAATCCTCACATTCGGCGTGCCTTCTGGCCGCCAATAAAGAATTTTTCCCGTCTGCGGCGCAAAACCGGCGTAAGGGTCCTCAACACAAAGCCGCGCTTCAATTGCATGGCCTGCAAAGCTAATTTCCTCCTGCGTTAACGGCAATCTTTCCCCCGCCGCCACCCGCAACTGCCACGCCACCAAATCCAGCCCGGTGCAAGACTCGGTCACCGGATGCTCCACCTGCAACCTTGTATTCATCTCCAAAAAATAATGTTTTTGACCCGCATCAACAATAAACTCGACCGTCCCGGCGCCCCGATACCCAACCGCCAGCGCCGCCTTTACCGCGTCCGCCCCCATCCGCGCCCGCATTTTTTCTCCCACAATCGGGCTGGGTGATTCCTCAATAATTTTTTGGCGCCGCCGCTGGGCCGTGCAATCCCGCTCACCCACATGCACCGCATTGCCATGGCTATCGGCAAAAACCTGAATCTCAACATGCCTTCCATGCTCAACAAGCTTCTCAAGCATCAAAGTCCCGTCTCCGAACGCGGACGCTGCCTCCCGCGCGGCCGATTGCATGGCCTCGGCCAACGCATCGGCAGATCGCACCACCCGGATCCCGCGCCCGCCGCCGCCGGCTACCGCCTTCACCATGATGGGATAGCCAATCGAATCCGCTTCCTCTACGCTCGCATGTTCCGAACCAGGCACCACCGGCACACCCGCCGCCGCCATCAAAGCCTTGGCCCGCGCTTTATCGCCCATCTGCCGAATCACGCCCGGCGGCGGCCCGATAAACACCAGCCCCGCTTGCCCACAGCTTTCAGCGAAATCGGCATTTTCCGACAAAAATCCATAGCCCGGATGAATCGCCTGCGCCCCCGCTGCAAGTGCCGCCGCAATCAACGCCTCGCCGCGCAAATACGATTCCGCCGCCGGCCCCGGCCCAATCCGCACCGCCCTATCCGCCATCGCCACATGGGGTGCGTTCGCATCAGCATCGGAAAACACCGCAACCGTTCGGTATCCCATCCCCCGCGCCGTACGGATAATCCGGCACGCAATCTCGCCGCGATTGGCAATGAGGATGGAGGTAAACAGTTCTGCGTTCTGCGTAACATCCAGGATCGCCGGAGCAGAAGTCACGCCCCCTTGCCCGGCAGCGTGCCTTCCAGCTTGGCGATAATCCCCAGCATAATCTCATCCGCCCCGCCGCCGATGGATACCAGCCGCCCATCGCGAAACGCCCGGCTGATCGGGTTTTCCAGCGTATACCCCATCCCGCCCCAGAATTGCAGGCAGGAATCCGCAACTTCCCGCGTCAGCCGGCCACATTTCAATTTCGCCATGGAAGCCAGCCGCGTCACATCCTTGCCCGACGCATAATCATTCACCGCGCTATAAGTCAGCGCCCGTAAACATTCCACTTCCGTACGTAATTCCGCAAGCCGGAAATGCACATACTGGTTATCCAGTATCGGCCGCCCAAAGGTTTTCCGGCTCCGCGTGTAATCAATCGTCTGGTCGATCATCCGGTCCAGCGTCCGCAGAGAATTCGCCGCGCCCCATAACCGCTCCTCCTGAAACTGCAGCATCTGAAAGGTAAACCCTAACCCCTCCTGCCCAATAACATTCTTCGCCGGCACCCGAACATCATCAAAAAACAATTGTGCGGTATCGGATGAATTCATTCCGATCTTGTGGATTTTCTGCCGCGTAATGCCTTTGGTATTCATCGGCACCATAATCAGCGACTTGTTCTTATGCACCGCCCCTTCTGATGTATTCGCCAAAAGGCAGCACCAATCCGCCATCATCCCATTGGTGATCCACATTTTCGAACCATTGATCACATAATCCCCGCCATCCTTGCGCGCCGTCGTCTTCACCGCCGCAACATCTGAGCCACCCCCAGGCTCACTAACGCCCAAACACCCCACCATATCCCCGGCAATCGCGGGTGCTAAAAATTCCCGCTTCAATTCATCGCTGCCAAATCGCGCCAGCGCCGGCGTGCACATATCCGTCTGCACCCCAATCGCCATCGGCACGCCGCCGCAATGGCATTCTCCCAACGCTTCCGCGACCACAGCGGAATAGGAAAAATCCAATCCAAGACCGCCATATTCTTCAGGATACTTTACGCCAAGCAACCCAAGTCCCGCCATTTTCTTGAACAACTCATGAGACGGAAACTGTTCTGCCCGCTCCCACTCATCAACATGCGGATTGATCTCCTGCGCCACGAACCGCGTCACGGTATCCATCAACTGCTTGTGTTCAATGCTAAGCAACATGTTCCGCCTCCTCAGAATCTCGCAACGCCAAACGTCGAAGGCCGCAGCACACGCTTTGCCCCTTCCGTCACCGTATCCAAACAAAACCCCAGCACTTTGCGCGTATCTCTTGGGTCAATCAGCCCATCATCCCAAAGCCGCGCCGTGCCAAACAGGGCCCGGCTCTCATGGTCCAGCCGCTGCTTCATCCCATCCGACATTTTTGCCAGCGACGCCTCATCCAGCGGGTCCCCCGCCCGCTCAAATTTTTGGCGCGTGATAATCTCCATCACCTTCGCCGCCTGCGCTCCGCCCATCACCGCCGTCCGCGCCGATGGCCATGAAAAAATAAAATCCGGGTCAAACCCCCGCCCGCACATCCCATAATTCCCTGCCCCAAAAGACCCGCCAATAACGATCGTGAATTTTGCCACCCGTGCATTCGCCACAGCTTGAATCATTTTTGACCCGTGCTTTATCGCTCCTCCCCGCTCCGCCTCCAGCCCAACCATATACCCCGTGGTATTTTGCAAAAACACCAGCGGTGTGCCCAGCTGGTCGTTAGCTTGAATAAACTGTGCCGCTTTCATCGAACCCTGCGGCAGTATCGGCCCGTTATTGGCAATAACGCCCACCGCATGGCCAAAAATCCTGGCATGACCGCAAACCGTCTCTGCCCCAAACCGCGCTTTATATTCCATGAAATCCGACCCATCCACAACCCGCGCAACAATCTCCCGCATATCAAAAGGCAGCTTTTCATCCGGCGGCACAATCCCCAGTAATTCCTCCGCATTATAAAGCGGCGCCGCCCCATCACCATGCACCGCCCCATCCCAATTCAGCTTTTCAAAAATCTCCCGCGCAATCGCCAGCGCATGAGAGTCATCCGCCGCCAAATACTCCCCGAGCCCCGTCACATCCGCATGCAGTTCGGCCCCGCCCAACGCCTCATCGGTCGCCTCCTCGCCAATTGCCGCCTTCACCAGCGGTGGTCCGGCCAAAAAAATCTTCGACTTTCCCCGAACCAGCACAATGTAATCCGAAAGCCCCGGCAAATACGCCCCACCCGCCGTGGAAGACCCATGAACCACCGCCACCTGCGGAATGCCCGCCGCGGAGATCCGTGCCTGGTTCGCAAAACTCCGCCCGCCTTCCACAAAAATCTCGCTCTGGTACAGCAAATTCGCCCCGCCGCTTTCCACCAGATACACCAGCGGCAATTTCTGCCGCATCGCAATCTCCTGAGATCGCAGCGATTTCCGCAACCCCATCGGCGCCACCGTCCCGCCCTTGATTGCGGAATCACTCGCCGCCACAAGGCATCTTTTACCGGCGATAAACCCAATCCCATGAATCCCGCCGCCGCCCATCACGCTGCGCTTGCCGTCGTCATCATGCATGCCCAAGCCCGCTAGGCTCGCCAGCTCCAAAAACGGCGCCCCCCGGTCCAGCAGCCTTGCAATCCGCTCCCGCGGTAATAACTGCCCCCGCCGCGCAAATTTTTGCGCCTCCCCATCAGACGCTGCCACGATTTTTTGCTCAAGTGCCCGAAATTCTTCCACCCGCTCCAACATGCGCGCGGCATTTTCGGCAAAAACTTTGCCGCCAGCCGCGAGCGAAGATTTAAGCGCCGGCATCGTTCAAAACATCCGGCGCCGTGGCGCGGTGAAATCCATCAAACACCGCGGACCGCGCCGCCTCCTGCAACGGAAACGCCCGGTTCCCCAACGGCGCCCCGCCATCAATCGGCAAAATCGCCCCTGTAATAAACGCCGCCGCCGGGCTCAGCAAAAAACAAATCGCGGCACTCACCTCCGCCTCCAGCCCCAGCCTTTTCATCGGCACATGCTGCGCCAAACCCTGAATCACCGCACGCATCTCCGGCCCGTAATTGTCCATGCCGGAAGACGCTATCCACCCCGGCGACACTGCATTCACCCGCACCCCCGCATAAGCCCATTCAAACGCCGCGGTCCTGGTCAAATTCTCCATCCCCGCCCGCGCCGCGCCGGAATGCCCCATCCCCGGCATCCCATTCCTCATATCCGCCAGCATATTCACAATCGTGCCGCCATGGCGGCTCATGGACTGCGCAAAAACCTCCCGCATCAGCAAAAACCCGCCGGTCAAATTCGTTGCCACCACCGCCTCAAACCCGCGCTTGGTAATCGCCGAAAGTGGAGCGGGAAACTGCCCGCCCGCATTATTCACCAAGCAATCCACCCCGCCATGCCGCGCCACCACCTGTGCGACCGCCGCCTTCACCGCATCCTCATCGCGAATATCGAGGGCAGCCGCCTCGGCACGCCCGCCATCCTCGGCAATCTCCGCCACCACGCGCGCCAGCTTCTCAACTTTCCTTCCAACCACAACAACTTTCGCGCCAAGTGCCGCCAGTTCATGCGCCGTGCAGCGCCCAATCCCACTGCCCCCGCCCGTCACCACCGCCAGTTTTCCGTCAAACAATCCACCCCGCAAGGCGCTTTTATAGGGCATGTTTCCACAACTTTATGTTCGTTTGACATCACCTTGCCGCTGATTTACCTTAACGTCAACCAATTTTCCGGGAGCACCCCATGTCCATAGAATCGGCCCGCGCCGCCATCACTGAAAAAGTCGGCGCCGATAGCGGCCTCAACGCAACGTTAAAACTCGACTGTGGCGAAGATGGCGCCATCTATATCAACGGCACTGCCATCCCCAACACAGTCACGGACTCTTCCGCCCCAGCCGACTGCACCATCAAACTCACCCTCGCCAATCTCGAAGCGATGATCGCCGGAGACCTCGCCCCCACCGCCGCGTTCATGGGCGGCAAATTGCAGGTGGAAGGCGACATCGCCATCGCCCTTCGCCTGTCTCGTGTCTTATAAATGAACAACGACATTCAGGACTTTGTAGACAGCCACCGCGAAAACGCTGGAGCAGAACTCTTCGGCATCGCCGAAGTCGCGGAGGAATTCGGCATCTCCACCCGCACCATCCGCTTCTATGAAAGCAAGGGCCTGCTCAGCCCTCGCCGCATCAACGGTGCGCGCGTCCTCAACCGGCGGGACCGCGCCCGCCTCACCCTCATCCTGCGCGCCAAGGCCATCGGCTCCTCGCTCGACGCCATCAAGCAATATCTAGATCTTTACGGCACCCACGGGCAAGGCCGGGCCACCCAGCTAAAATTCGTCATCGACCGTACGGAAGCGGCGATAGACGACCTGGAAAGCCGCAAATCCAAAATCGAAACCACCCTGGCCGAGCTGCGCGCCATCAACCGCTCCTGCCGCAAAACCCTCGCAACCCTCCGCAAAAAGGCCTAACTGCTGGAAGCCTGCACCACCACGCACGGCAATTGCCGGTGGTTCAACGCAGCACACGCATCCGCGGCCGCGGCTTGTGACAAATTCACCAGCCGCGCCTGGTACAAAATATTGCCGCCAAACGGCGTCGTCGCCGGCAGCGCCACGCCGGCATCCCCCAGCCATTGCGGCGCCTCCGCCCTCGCCCCCTCGGCCACCGCCCGCGCAAGCCCCGCACTCGCAAACGCCCCCACCTGTATCCCCCATGCCCCCTCCGGGGCAGCCGCAACAGGCACCGCCACGGCCGGCACCGCAACAGCCGATGGCCCCGGCTGATAAATCGCGGAGCCCGGCTCATCCGAAGCAACCGCCGGCTGCGCGGCAGAAGCCGCAACCTCCACCGGCGCCACCGGCGTGGCGCCCACCGGCGTGGCGCCCACCGGCGTGGCGCCCACTGGCGTGGCGCCCACCGGCGTGGCGCCCACAGGCGTGGCGCCCACAGGCGCGCTGCACGGGTGGTCTGGGTCATACGCCGCATCCACGTCGCATCCACTTGCAAAACTTGCAGCACTCGGCGGGGCGGCCGCCCCGCCACCCTGCACATACGCTACCAGCGGCCCGCTCATCGGCAGCGCATCACCCAAATTCGGCCCCACCGCCGCCAGATAGTTCACGGTCTCATCCGGCAAATCTTCGCTCCCCGCCAGATACGCATCCAGCCGGTTTGGCCCGGCATTATACGCCGCCAAAAACCCCGGGGACCCGTACCGGTCATACATCTGCCGAATATACGCCGTCCCCGCCAGTATGTTCTGCTCCGGGTCAAACGGGTCATCCCCCAGCCCGTATTCATCCCGCAGCTCGTCATACGTCGCCGGCATCACCTGCATCAGCCCAATCGCCCCGGCGGAGGACACGGCCTGTTCCTCCCCGCCGGATTCCTGGGCCATCACCGCCCGTATCCATTGCTCCGGCACGCCAAACCGCCCGGCCGCCTCGCGTATATACGGCCCCCACGGGTCGCTTTCCGGCCCCGGCGGCGGGTAATAATGCACGGGCGCATAGTTGGGCGTATAAACGCTGCCGCCATGCCCCGCGCATCCCGCGAGCATAACCGCCAGCAAAACCACCAAAGCCCGAAATGCCCAAGCCATAACGCCAACCCAAGCAAAACCCCCGTGGCCGCGTCAACGCCTAAACCGGCAATTCATATCCGTAAAACAGTTTTACCGGGTTGTTGCCGTCCGGGTTATAAACCCCATTCAGCCTGGTCAAAAAATCCGGCACGGTTTCTTTCAAAACCTGGTGGTTCATTGTGGAGTAGTTATAAACAAATGTGTCGGTCCAAATCCCCATATGCTTGTTGGGGCCGTCCATCATTTTCCCGTCATGGCCCATATTGGTGGACTGGGTGGCGAAGATCAGGTTTTCGATGATGATTTTCGGCTGATTTTTCCAATCGCCGCGGTAACGGCATCTGTTGAAAACCTCATCCACGCGAATGGAAAACCCGTGCTTGGCGCATTTATGGCCGAAATGCAGGTTCAGCAAATGGCTCACAAAATGCGCGCAATGGTTATGGTGCGGCGCCTCACTCGTATAGCCCAACGAACAGATCGCGCTGATATTCTTCCCCACATAGCCATCCAGCTCCGCCACCGGCACCACACGTTCCGCCATGATTCTGCTCCTTCCCCAAAATACCAGCCGCGCAACCATGCCGGCCTGGGCAGTGTGATAAATCGGCAAGCGTTCAATTCCCGCCTTAATTGTTCTGAAACACTCTGAACCGGCCCCGCCAGCCAATAGCCCCCGCCCGCCGCGCGCCCTAGGTTACGCACCTACCGCAACGCAAAGGTGCCCCATGCAAACTGCCCTGTTCTGCCCGCGTACGGTCAGCCTCACGCTGGCCGCCCTCATCGCCGGCTGTGCCGTCCTCGCCTGCTACCAGTACACCGCCCCCGGCCACCCCTTGCCCGCGGCAATTTTTGTTCCTGCCGGCAAACCGCAACCGGTTCACAAAACGCTGCCACCCATTTAACATTTTGCACCGGAGGAGAAAAAATGGCCTATTCCTACATCGTGCCTGGCAAGCGGACCATGTACCCGCAGCCCACCAACAACACCTGCTGGTCCGCCGCCTACACCATACTCATGGCCTGGCACGACCAGCGGCGCTACCACAACATCCGCGAGGCGATCGCCCCCATGGGCCAGCCCTGGCTGACCTTTTTCGACACCGACACGGCAATTCCCCCCGCCCGCGGCAATGATTTTGTGGCCGCCACCGGCCTGGTGCGCGAGCCGCGGCTGAACCCGGACCTTGGAACCTGGTTCAACCTGCTGCAAAGATACGGCCTGCTCTGGGTCAGCACGATGGTCCCCGAAGGCCTGCACGACCGCGTGGTGGCCGGCGTCAACGGCGACGGCTCCCCCAAAGGCAGCAGCGTCTACATCATGGACCCCACCAATGGCGGCAGCCAGTACGAGCTGAATTTTGGCACTTTCGTGAAACAGTTTGAGGGCCAGGCCAAGGTAGAACCGTTTTTCGACGATTATCAAATTTTGCACTACGCGGGCTGAAGCAAAAGCCACGCCCGTAGGATGGGTTGAGCGCAGCGAAACCCATCACTTTGCTGCGCGGGCTCAATTGGTCAGGGCCGCTGCGATCTGCGCGGTGGACCGCACCATGTGCCCGCTAACACATGGGCCGTGTTCAACCGGCAATATCCGCATCTGGCTTGCCAGCGGCGACGATATGGCCAAAGCGAAACGGTGAAAACGTTTTCAGCGAAACGATTGCGGAAAATCCGTCTCACCAATTTCACCACGCCGCACGACAGTCCAAAATTTTTGCAGCAATTCTCGTCAAAACTCGTTACTAAAGCCGACGGACCTACTCAAAACGCCGAATCTAATAATAATAACAATATGTTAGTCAAGGTGTCACACGTGTGACACCCCCAACAAAAAAGCCGCGGAGATTGCTCGCCGCGGCTTTCTTTGTTCGAGGACGGGAGCGGAGGATTAAAAATCCATATCGCCCATGCCGCCCATGCCGCCCATGCCGCCGCCGCCTGGCATGCCGCCGCCGGCTTTCTTCTCGGGCCGCTCAACAACACCGGCTTCGGTGGTGATGATCAGCGCCGCCACGGAAGCCGCGTCCTGCAGTGCTGTGCGCACGACCTTGGTCGGGTCGATAATGCCGGCCTTCACAAGGTCCTTGAACTCGCCGCTCTGCGCGTCGAACCCGTAGGAATAATCGTCCTTGTCCAGCACTTTTCCGGAAATGACCGCACCGTCTTCGCCGGCATTCTCGGCAATCTGCCGCAACGGCACCTGAATCGCCTTGCGGATGATGTCGATGCCGACGCGCTGGTCGTCGTTATCAGCCTTCACCTTGGCAAGGATGAGGGAGGCGCGGGCCAGGGCGACACCGCCGCCGGGCACAATGCCTTCCTCAACCGCCGCGCGGGTTGCGTGCAGCGCATCATCGACCCGGTCCTTGCGTTCCTTCACCTCAACCTCGGAAGCGCCGCCGACGCGGATGACCGCGACGCCGCCGGCCAGCTTGGCAAGCCGTTCCTGCAGTTTTTCACGGTCATAGTCAGAGGTGGTTTCCTCGATCTGCGCGCGGATCTGGTTGACGCGGCCGGTAATATCAGCCT
>Ga0116228_10006298_pt1 | contig 10608 bp, 8 predicted proteins | sample S1TSphfallax_2_FD_89694 | JGI IMG/M metagenome (GOLD analysis project Ga0116228, IMG submission 89694) | Host-associated microbial communities from peat moss isolated from Minnesota, USA - S1T2_Fc - Sphagnum fallax MG | ecosystem: Host-associated > Plants > Peat moss > Unclassified | place: USA... | reverse complement strand
CCCCCCTACTGGCCCACACAGTTTTGCCATAGAAACTGTGACAGGGTTGTGCAGAATAGACAACCCTATAACAGACAAACACCACCATTGTAGCTTTAATATATAAGATTGAATTGTTCAAAACTATTCTCAATTAGTAATGCATAAATTCCATCGTTTTCATAAATATTGGATATCATGCCTCAATAATAGGCGTAGATCTAATTGGGTATGTTGCCATTGTAAGGAATCCTTGCATCCTATCATTAGCTACTATAAAAAAAATTGGAATTGTTTTAGTCATTCTTCCATGAAATGATATATTACCATGTTGTTTAGTTGTGGTATCTAACAACCATATGTTTCTTATTATAAGCATAGATTCTACACTTTAATTTGGAAACTACAAGTCTTGCATTATTCATAACAAGATGGGTTATAGTCATCCTAACTTTATCTAAAGCATAATGGAATGGTTTCGTGGTTCAAGGTAGTTTAACATGAAAAAGAGTCCTTTGTACATCACCTCTCTTTGTAAGATTTTATGCTTCTTTATAATTATGTGGTCATCTTACTTGTATAACATTATGTAGAATGGCCAACAAGTTGTGTTCATCTTTTGAATTGTAATTAGTTTGCATTTAGATATGGAAATAATTGATTATTGCATCCCATACATAATTTTCAATGAAAGGACATTCCATAAGAGCATGTCATTCATGTTTGCAAAAACTACAATACTAAATTAGTTTTCAAACTAGATCGACTCCATACTTGTTTTCTAAATAGTAGTATGTGTTATTGGTTATGCCTAATCTTAGACTCATTATTCTTTAGCACATTAACATTGGTTGTTGGCCTTATTTCTATGTTGATCATCATCATTGGTGGGATGTTGCGCTCAACTTTATTTTCCTATCTTGTTTAAAAAACTAATTTCGTTACAAAAGCACGTTCCTTTAAATCCCAGTCTATAATGTAATTTCAACAAATTACAATATTGCATGTTCGACTTCATCATTGTCCAAGTCTTCATTCCATTCGTCATGGGTTTAACAATATTGAGGTGAAACAAATTGCCAAACTAAACCTTTATCTATGGGTCTTGTTTTTAATCCTTCCTACACCTTTTAATGAACATGTAATATCTCCTTAGATTTGTATAATTCACCATGTCTTTGGGTTGACATATTCATCCATGTTCTTTCCCATACCTTTTGTTTATAAATCTACAAGGGTAACCATGTTTACATTGTGTCCCCATCCTTATGGTTTGATGTCCGAAGGTTCTAGCTTCATTAACAACCTTGCTTAGATACTAGCTTGCCTCATCACTTTACCAACAAATGTTTCCCAAGGTTTCATAACTATTATAGACAACGTCTTATATTCTACAAGCTGCTCCTTTATCTTGGGTATTATTGGCAAAATATATTATACTATTTTTGGAATGTAAAATTGCGCTACATCATTTATAAACAACAGTTCTTCCTCTACTATTTTTTTTTTCATTTTGTTACATTACTACTTGATCCAGTTGTCTTTATAGACTTTGAGTCACCATTCAATTTATGTTTGTTGCCATTTTATCCCTCTTTTTTGGAAAAAAAATTTGCCACAAATTTAAATCGTTACAATAGTTGTTTGTTCATATCTAATTTTTAACAAAATTTTCACCAATTATAAATATGTAAACAAGAAAAAATAACAATCCTTCATACTAACCTTTCTATGCTTCTCACATAATCAACCAAATCCAGGGCATTTCATAAAAATTGAAATTTCTACCCAAATTCATCCTAGGGATGGTCGTTAAATGATAAATACTAATGTTCCAACATTGTATTAAATTTAAAATCTATTATTTAACACATTATTTCGCAAATATAAAATCTATTTTGAACAACTATAGGAATCAAATTAGAATTCAACCAAAACTCCATCATAACATATAGATCAGCATAATTATGACTATGTAATAATTTTGTAACAGACTCCAATTCTCATATCAATGGAAAAAACATGTTGTGGAAAAAAAAACTAAAATAAAACTTATTAGAGTAATGTTGTTCTTCCTCATTAATTTTTTTTTTACTCCTTGAGCTCATTCTTCTCCATCTCTCTAAAACTTAGAACTTCATCCTCATAAGGCCCTTAAATCAATTCAATTATCTTGCCATAAACTAATTTGAATTCAATCTCAATACTCCTAATCCTACCTAGTCATCATCTACTTATATCCACCCTATCATTTACTATAGCCACCTTTGTCCAACATGTCTAACAAGGACAACACAACTCTTATTCACTACTTCCATCTAGTATGTCCAACAAAAATAATACAATTCTACTCTTAACATTATAAAAAATAAAATGTAGCCACCAAGAAATATCCATACCCATTGTTTTTTTACAAATGAAATTCTAAATACAATTGCATGGCATGATGTTTATTCCTTTTCAGGTGAATATTTTGGATATCACCAAATATCTATAGCACCAAAAGACAAATATAATACAACCTTTGTAATAGATTAAAGAGTCTTTATTTGGGTAGCGATGCCTTTTGAAGTGAAAAATGGACCTCCTATTTATCAAAGGAGTGAGTAGAACTTTCAATGATTACCTAGACAAACTCATGAAGATTTTTCTAGATGATTTCACTATTTATAGTGATATGGACACTCATATGGATAAGCCCAAATTATGCTTCCAAAAGTGTAGAGAATTTGGGATCAATTTGTACCCAAATAAGTGTGCCTTTATGGTATTTTCAAGGATGATACTAAGGTTTAGAGTCTCAAAAGAAAATAAATTACCTTAAGAAAATCCAAGCCATAGTTCAAATGCATGTACCCATAAATCCACAACAAATTCAAGTATTCAATTTATAGATGCTTCATAAAAAAAATTACATTCATAATGGCCCCAATTATGAAACTCATGAAGAAGACCAAATAGTTTATGTGGGTTTCAGAGTGTCAAACAACTTGGGAATTGATTAAACAAAAGTATATAAAAACACTTATTCTTATAACTCTTAATTGGGATGTGGAATTTCATGTTCATATAGATGCATCAATGTTAACTATAGGTGTTATGTTAACACAAAACTTGACAAGAAAACATGATTGGCCTATTGCCTATGCTTTTAAATTATTGAATATTATAGAAAAAAACTATAGTACCACATAATTTTAGTAATGGTATTCACAAGTTCATCTATTACTTACTAGGTAAAAAGTTTATGTTTTATGTTGATCATATGTCATGCGCTCCTATGTTGGGGACCTATAATAATCACTATCACCACATTCATAACACATAACATATAAATACCTTGAATGATACGTACCACATCCAAACACAAAAATTGACTCATTTGCAACAAAGCATAAATCTAAGCCTAAAACATAAAAAACCAAAACATTTGCATAATATAAAAAATACAAAGCAAAATTATGTTATGAAATCTCAAATCACTTTTAGTGATTTGAGGTCACACAAGATGGGATTATATCCCATGACAAATATCCCAAACCTCCTTCACACCTAAACTAGTTCAAGATTATAACTAATTAATTAACTTAACTAACCTAGTTTATCCCTAACTAATTAGGACCTAACTAAGTAGTTAAACTAACACACTTGACAATTGTTATGCACTCCTATGTCAACACCTATAATCATTTTTATCATTGTGCATTCACAACACATAACATAAAAATGCCCTAAATGGTACACCATGTCCAAACCACCCTCTTATCTAGGGCTAAGGTCCCCTTAAGCCAAATAACATTACAAAACTACCTATTGGAAATCCACCATGGATGAACACTTTGGTTCCAAGGCAAAAGGACCATCAGGCCAAGTGCAAATGTGAGCCCCATCGTTAGTCACCTAGCTATAATCCTTCAAGTTTTTAGCCAAATGTGAATTACCATGGGAAAAAACCTTAAATTAGTTTATTATGTGACCTAGGAACCTAGATCTATTGGGTGCACTAAAGGCAAAACCATTTTCCAAATGGCACTTCTTCCATTGGTGGCTCGAGACATCCCATATGTCAACCTCGAAAACACTTATCACAAATCAACATAGTGGTGGTTCTTGAAGCTCATCCACACAACATACATCATAGGGCAGTAGGAACCATGGCTAAGGATGGGTCAATTTGGTCATCCACATTGGGAAAATGACATGGTGCACAATTGTGCACATGGTCCTTCAATGTTTAACCACCTTGGCTCTCCAACAACATTTCTAAAGGGAGAACCTTCGACACACATAAAATAACATGTCCTACAATCACATCCAAAATAGGCAATGTTATTTGTTGCAAGTAAACATGATCTCCTCACTCAAACCTTCAAATTTGAAGCCAATAACTACTTCCACGTATAGTGGCATAGTGCAATCTATTTCGATGTTGGACAATTGCCAATTTTTTATAGCCATGGGCATAACATGTCAAAACAAGGTGGTTCATTTTTCACATTCCTGAATCCACACATTAAAATCATCCATTTTGATTACTACCATCGCATCTCATCATATTGAAGTTAGTAATTTGGGCTCATGGCCAAACAATAATAAGTATGGTGAAAAAGATGAAAGAGAAGCTTGTTGACTAAACCTATACCCCATAGCTAGCCATGGTAATTGTAAATCCCATCTTGAGTATGGCCCTTGTGGATTCCATACTTCCACAAACCATGTTCCACCATTTGCACCATCCACTTAGTTAACTCATATATTTCAAAATGATCTCATGAAGTCGTGCAATGATCAATAAATGTTTTTTCACACAACTTTTTTAATTCCCCATGGAATTTTGTACCTTGGTTAGTGAAAACTTCAATTGGAGCCCCAAACTTATTGAGTACCATGTCAAAAAATGCATATGTTACCCCCTTCATTGCTACAATCTGACAACAGAATTAACTCCAACCATTTGAAAAAATGTTTAATCATAGCCAGTACATATTGATCATGTTGAAGTGTAAAACTCAATGGGCTGGCAAAATCCAAACTCCATTAGTACCCAAGCCTCATAATTGGTAAAGGTTGTAAATGCAATGTGGGTGCATTAAAAGATGCCCAAATTCAATCACACACCATACACCTATAAATAAATGGTTAAATTTGCAATTGCATCCCTCACCACCAATATTGTGTATGGAGCAAATTGTATGTCCATTGGACCCCAAAATGGCCTAACTCTTCATGAACATGCCACACAAAAGGTGCATCTTAGAGCTGCACGATGATCCAACAATGCCAAAAAAACTACCGATGTTTTAAAGGATATTATCATTGGAACATCCATGCATGGAAAAGGTGTGGGCCTAGAAGGAGATGATTGTCCTTGCACGACCAAACCAAAACTATACGATGGAAACTCCCATTGCCTTAATAAGAGCATGTATATGGAGAAAGATCGGAGGATGAATCTTCCTCCATCGGGTTTTGCTAAATAAGTTGGATGTTTTTTCTCTAGTTCCTTGACCCTCTTTAAGACGTGATGCACCCACCACCATGCATCCACACTTCATGTCGATTGTGCAACCAAATGATCCCTTGTGTTGTTCATCTAATGTTTCCATGCTAACCCAATTTCCATCACCTCCTATCACCTCTGTAATGTCTTTTACTAAAAAGGTTATATCAACTGGTGTTCACATTGTGGCACCCAAATCGTCCACTTTTCGGGCCACTACACCCCCAAACAACATGAGGACATAATGCCATCTATTGTCTCTTATAATAGACAATCGATCATGGAAGTGAAGGTGAATGAAAAAAAATACATGTCATGACCCTAACCTTGGGCTCATGACCAAAGCAAGGGCATGGAAAGTTACGGGCTGATAGTGCAACCTGGGAGTCACCTTCATACTCTAAAAAATGCGAGTGAATGTGAAGGAATGAACCCACACACTCCCACGTGGACTCCCACTTTGGGAGTTAGAGTCCTTGTGGACTTCTAAATCTTCAAAGATGAATTTGAGGGGTCAAAACTCATTATATTAAATATTTTTTATACCATTGAAAATTTCTCAAGATGTAGATGTTTAAAATGGGTTCACATGATCCATTTGAATATTTACAACATAAGTTAAGGTCAAAAGAAGGGCCGGGAGTCAAAATATCAATTTGACTCCCAACCACTAAAAGTTGGGAATCCCAGGAAAAATAACATTTGGATGTAGCCCATGTGATTAATCACAGAAAATACTATGAAGGGGAAGGTGGTGGTTTCCCCCAAGTTTGGGCCATGATGAACTTGTGAATCCGTGTATGCATGTGGTTCATCCATGCACCAAAAGTGTTCCAACTATGCATTAACCAACTTGTTGTTTGAATTGTGCAAGTCCATATGAATAATTACCCTGCTTGTCATTCATTCTAGTCCCCATCCCAAAGCTCTGACATGCCTTTCTTACATTCGAAGTGTTGCGAGCTAAGGAATGTACCCTAAGTTTTTATTTTGTTGTTTTCACTTTTGAACTCACATTTGAGTCTTTCAAGGAGTTTGGAGGTGCGTTAATACCACATACGACAAACCCCATGGATGTCTAAGGGGTCTTGTTAGACATCCACTACAAAGACTCACATGTGATGTTTAACCCCTATAACTAATGTCCACAATTACCTTGGTAGTCATCTAGCCCCATGTTTCAAGGCTACCATGAGAAACCCAAATAAGACATACCCAGAAACACATGACTTTTACTTTTGCCCAGACAACATCAATTGCTACATTATAGCCCCTATTTTTGAATGGATCCAAAAGCCCCCAGCTTAGCCTCTTGTGTGGCCAGTGCAAATTGGAACTGACCTTACCCAAAAAGAAGTTGATAACCTTACAATGGTTGGTTTCATGTTAGTTGGGCCTTGAAAAGATTTTTCTTCTATGAATAATATGTATGGTCTCGATTTTGGGAGCTTCCACTTAGGAAACATTCTTTTGAACGTTAAGGGAATACATTTTAGCATGGCATGAATGAACACAATCAAACCCAAATACAACAAGCAAAACATCTTTTTGCCATAGTGTTAGGTTTCAAATAATTAATTGTTCCATATGTCGATAGGGTTTACACCTTGTAGACATATGGAGGTGTGTACAATGTTTCCATCTCCCAAGCCAAAAACTATTATGTACATGCCCTAATTGGAACTCCATGGAGCCACACGATTTGTGTCATAGATTTCTCCTTGTAAACACTTGTATTGGATATATAACACTCACCTTTGCTGTAACAACAAAAATTGTATTCATCAAGGAATTTTGGCAATCACCAAGGTGGACAAAATATTGAATAGATGTTCCATACCCTCCATTTTATGACAAAAATCCATTTTACACTATTGTTGTTCTTATTCAATATATAATGCTTATTAATACTTGTGTGGGGTTAAGTCTCCAAGAATGTGCTTCAAAGTTGCCATCTTATATGGTTATATTGAAAATAGGTTTTTAAGGACATGAGCTTCAACCCATCAATATTGATTTCAATTCTTTGTTATGTTCATTATTTTAAATACCAAATTTATATGATTTTGTCTTTAACACCAAACATTGAATTGTGGGATTTTTTTTATGAACACCCATGATCTTTGTCCACAATCATTGATTCAAACACTTGTTTTTCTTCCCTGTCGAATATTATTCGGTATTTTTGCTACTATGTTTGTTTCAAGAATTTTTTTCTAAATTCTTCACATATCTCCATGTTTAGATCAATTACAAAAAGGTATGTGTGCATATCTGGAAATTTTGTTTAAGGCTAATGAATGCCTTCCAAGTGTTATGCTTAAACCCCCCCAACATGTCACATTGTGGGCTATTTTCTAAAATACTAACATCATATTTTTTTCTTTAATGGAGCATGGGTGTTCATTTGCAAACACCTATTGTATTTGTCCAGGATGATTGATTGGATATGGCAATATTTATGGTACAATGTTCTTTTCACAATAAGGACTTTGAATTCCACACATATTTTCATGATTAGTGATACTATGGAATGATTTGTGTTCATTGTTGAATTTTTTGTTTTTTAACCCAAGAACATTTGCCCCTTTATGTGCCTAACCCCCAAACTTATAGTTAGCAAAGTTTGAAATCATAGTTCAAAAGTTAAGCGGGCAAGTGAATGAACATGAGCAGGTGAACCTACTCTAGTGAATAGAAGAGGAATCTTACAACATATTCCATGCCATGTCATGGAATATTCTTAATATATTCTTTTACCACATGGATATCATTAAGTGATGGGGTTAAATATTTTTCCATGTCTTGAAATATTCTATGACATGGCAAAATATTCTTTGACAAGCCATGGAATATTTTGCCATGTCACATTCGTGGTTTGTTATAAGATGAATAATGGCTTATTGACTATGAACATCGATTTGGCCAACGAGTCGTTAATAACATCATGTGAGTGTTTTAAAACATTATCGGTAATTTAATTTGATGCATTTAATCATCCCTAATGTAAACAATGCTCCAAATGTATAATGTTCTTGGACAATAATTGTAATATTTTCAAAAATGTTGAAATGGGTGGGAATTGAATACTTGAAAGATATTTGATACAAATTAACTTTTCAAAATATATTAAATATTTGAGAAACATGTGTTGAAATGGCTGAAGTATTATACATAAATAAACATCACTCTAAAATGATTAAAAAGTTACAAATTGGAGAACAAAATGAATGGGCTAAAACTAGTATCTAAACTTACTACATAGTCCATTTAGCTATAAAGGGGTTTATGAATGAAATTTTGATGTACTATCACAAGAGTTCAAAAACTTTAGAGCGATTCAATAAATGCTAAACTTCATCCCAACTCCATGTGTAGTGATGAATGAACTCTTTTGTGAACCCATAAAACATGATCGTCTACAAGACATGATACACATGTTTATGATGCACATACACCTTACAACCACCCAAAGAACCTACCAATATTCTAACAAAGTAAACACATGAACATCTAGGGAAATTTCTAATAGTCACATCATATTTTTAGTCATCTAAAAAAGTACTGTAAATTTGTCCATACCCAGGTGAAAGGACATCAACAACGAGGAAATAATGCATTAAGTAAGTAAGATGCTAGCCTCCCAATTGTTGGTGTGTTGTTATCTTATTTTGAAGACAAAAGGTCGTTTCACTTTCTTGCCACCATGAATTGTGGGCCAACAATTCGCATCAGCCAACTACACAATGCTATTAGCATTCATAGCAAGCACATGTGAAATGCTTGAACTAGATGATTGGGAACTAAATAAACTTTGAGCACGACTATGGTCAAAGGAAAACCCCGCTTCTTTTAAAGTTGTTACCTCCTTCTGAGTTAAGTCAATACCTTCTTAGATGGGTTATACAATTGGAATTGAAGGCCTAGTAATTACATATTTTCACATTGTCTCATTGACACAATGGTTTTATTCATCATGACAAAACTAGTGCATATGGTGCTCCAATGTTTAGGTATGAAATTATACCCAAAACCTTGAATAACATGGAGCAAAAGTTCCATTTACAAATTTGCAAAGATTGTTTTTTGCTTTGCATTTGAGCCCCATGGATTTTTAGAGCGTACAACATCAAACTACAAAATTGGGTGGGCAATGTTTAATCCACCATTAGCCATCAACACAAATATTTTCCTTCAATTCCAAGCCACATTGAGATACTAAAGGTAAACAAGCATTAGAACAACATGGCGATTGTTGCATGCTTACATTATTGACAAAATTGGGTTGAACAACAATAATTGTTAATTGTGGATGAAAACAATTCACACAGTCAAGATGATGAAAATCATTGTCTACACCAGGAGGACAATTAGTAGGTCGCTTAATAGACTTAAAAACATCCTCCCCTTTGAGGTGTAGAATGTGATGAGAAAAATAAGATTTGGACGTGTAATTTGCCATAATAATTGCCAGTCTAGCAAGATCACTAAATCGTTGGGCCTTCCTCAACAACAATTCATTCCTATCAAGTCCATGATTAGCTGGACACCCTCACAAATATTATCTATACAATGTAAACTATTTGAAAGCCCAAACATAATCATCAGATATTGTTGTGTATAAATAAGTGTTGTGATGCCTCGATTTTTACAACTAGATGTTATGCATAGTTTTGGTTAAATTGCAAGTGGGCATGTTCGCCCACTCCTCATCATTAAATTTCTATAGATCAAAGGAAAAGAAACATTAGAAAAATCTAAAATGTTACAATGGAGAAGGAGATATATTGCAAATGGAAGTTCAGTGAAAATGGACATCTTATAGCTTTGAATTCATAGAAGGGAAGGGAATTCATAGGAAGTTCACATAAAAATTATTCACAGGGGCCATGAAACCACTAGTAGAAATCAGCCAAAATGTAACCAGTCCATTTACGACTACATGCGACTTGTAGTCATTTGCGACTAGATTTGGGAATATTGCAACTACAAGATCAAATTTCAAATATTTTGGTCATTCTCACAACTATGATGCAACTATTAGAAATTTCATCCTATTGGTTGGATTGATTTTACATTTATTTTCATCCATTAATAGGTTGATATGTCCCATTAGTCGCAATAGTCAT
>Ga0116228_10006296_pt1 | contig 10608 bp, 2 predicted proteins | sample S1TSphfallax_2_FD_89694 | JGI IMG/M metagenome (GOLD analysis project Ga0116228, IMG submission 89694) | Host-associated microbial communities from peat moss isolated from Minnesota, USA - S1T2_Fc - Sphagnum fallax MG | ecosystem: Host-associated > Plants > Peat moss > Unclassified | place: USA... | reverse complement strand
GTTTTTTTTTTTTTTTTTTTTTTTTTTCATTTTTTTAAATGTTTAGACAGGTTCCTAGAGCCTTTCACAATTTAATGTTAGATCCCGCTTGGGATGCTCACAACTCAATGTAATGGATTTCAAAAAATTGGAGTAGAAAGTTATGGTTTTTTTCCCTTCACAACCCATTTGTTTGTTTGGTTGCTTGCTTCTTGTTTTGCGTGTTTCTTATATGCTTACAATTCTTTTTTGTTCAAACATTGTTCTATGTTTTGCTTTTTCTTTCTTTTCTTTTGTCCTTGAGGGAACAATGTTGATTTAATATTTTCCTTTCTATTGGCAATTGATCTTTACATTGGAAGAAGACATTTAATTTTTTCAAACATCTAAATTTTTTTATATTCGTCAATAGTTATTGTTGTCACTACTAACTAATTACAAGCAACCCACAACATCCCTAAACACACCAACAAGCTTTGGATAAGCAATTCCTCTTTTATGCAAGGTAATTTAACTAATTCATCATCCTCTCTACTCAACTTTTTGTTCAAATTAATGCCACATTCATACAACCACATTCCAAATTGATGATTTTGTTGCCTTTACTTTAAAGGAAAATATTTTTGACAATATGTTAACAGTGTGATAATTTTGGTGTGTTTTAGCAACACCTTTAGTTTATACATCATAAAAATAAATCACTATGAAAAATATTGTTCATTACAATCGCATTACCCTACAACTAGAGCTCCAAAACAACTACACTACAACTAGAGCATGGAAATATAGACAATTAATAACTAAAATGTTATGTTAAAAAATTAAGGAATTGTATTATAATTGCAACTTAGTTGCAAATGGGACACTTATATAATGTAATTTACTTATGCGTGACATTTATATTATAACTACTATAAATGCAACACCCAATAAGTAGTTATATTGTAACTAGTGTATAATGTCAACACATATGATCATAGGTGCACACATTTCCACCACCCATTAGATATGACACTTGTAACTAGTTGTCAACTATGAATTTAATTAACACAAATAATTGTGCAACTATGTTGTCACCATATTATTTTCAACTATTTTGTGATTATTATTCAACTATTAATAAGTTAATGACTAAATATTCATATTTAATCCTTAGTATTTAATAATGAATTCATTTTTTAATAACTTATTTCCTATTACATATTAATTAGTAATTAATATAAATCACTTAGTCTAATTCAAAAACTTAATATGTTAATGACACAAGCAATTAATTTATAGATAACTCAGTAATTTTTTTGTTTTCTCAATGAAATTGATTCATAAAAAAATAAATTCAAATAATTATTTATTTGAAATAAAAAAAGAACTTTCAATGAATTGGATTGATTAACTCAAATAATTAATTATCAAATAATCCAAATAATTAATTTTGCAAATCCAAGTGGCTAATTATCTAAAATATATCTAAATTTAGATAATTAATTGTCTAATAACTAAAATAACTAATTATTCAAATTAGATTGATTAATTTAAAAACTGAATCAGGTGGTTATTTCAAATTAATTATTAAGTTGTACAATTTACAAAAAATTAAAAAACACACAAACTTAAATGTGAATTTTTTTTGGGTTTATGGGTTTATGGGTTTAGGGTTTTTAATTAGGGTAAAAATGTGCAACTAAATATTTAACTCGTATGTTTTATCTTTGAATTTCATTTCACAAACTATATAAAAAAGGTGGCCTTTCTTATGTGTTCACATATATTAAAATACATGTGTCAATTTGGGATGAGCTCAAAAATATTTAACTTTGAAGACAAAAGATATAAATAAATAAAAATATTTACATACCTACCCTTCTACCTCCCTATTTACCTACCTAAGCAAGTAAATAAATGGTCTTATGTTTTCACCTACCTACCTAGGTAGATAAGTAGGTTTGTAATGAATTAGGTAGCTATGTAGCATCTAGGTATGTAGGTATGTCCTACCTACCATTAGTAGAATACCCCCTTTTTTTATCCAAAATGTTTTCAACTATATGTGATTTGTAACTATGCTACAATTGGAATTTTTATTTTCTAACTAGAATAATGACAATAACTAATTTAATCAACTCATCAACTAAATTGTTATATAGTTGAAAAAAATTTCAACTAAGTGGTATTTTTCCAAATAATCCACTAAATATTCTTGACATCAACAATGTCTCCAAGTTGAAATGTCTACTATGTTAGTAAATAGTGAAAAATGTCATGTCTTGACTAAAAGGTCATTGTTGGAATGTTATTAATATTTAAGGTTTTCAATTGGCACATAGTTAAGACATTAACTAATGTTCAACTATTTTGGTGACACCATCAACACATGTATGGATGATAAAATGTATCAAGGGATGGATGAAATGTAATTTCATTTGCAATTTTGTTGCAATTATCTTTCAATTCAACGAAACAACTAATATATGACTTTGTTTTTATACATATGATATATGTTAATATTTATGCTAAATTATGATAACATAAATTATGTGTAAATTTAATGTGTATAAATGATAATTATCTGTGATGTAATTTTTGTAATGCATATAAATTTTGAATAAATTCTCAGCTTGAATATAAATTAGTAATTTAATCTTATATATGTTCACACATGTAATTATTTATTTCAATGTAGACAAAACTTATTTTATAACACATCAAGTAATGATATATATTTAATGATTAAATTGTGGAAATCTAATGTTTGTTCATTTGTTTTTATGTGATAGCTCAACATTTATTAAACATTATGATCAAAATGCATCATACGTTTAAAAATAGGTAATTTTATTTTTTTAAAAGAATGGTTATGTATGATCATTGATGTAAATATTTTTTGTTGAAAATAATGCATACATTCAATAAATGTTTATTTATTTTTGTAAATAAATTTTACTTTTCAACATATCAAGTAATGATAGATTATTAATATTCTTGTGGAATTTTAATGTTTAGTCATTTTTATACACACGATAATTGTATATTTGTTAAAAATATCAAAATCCAATAAATTGAAATTACATGTAAATTCTAGTTATAAAAATGAAAGGTTATGTATGATGCAATTTTTTCATTTAAATAATAAATTTAAATAATTTAAAGTATAAAATTTAAATCATGTGTATGAAAGTACAAGTTAACAATATTTATATGTTCAACAAATATAATGATAGTTATTTCTATGTAATTTAATTTTTCATTTACAACATAAGTAATCAAGCATAACTATGATTATTTGGAAATAATGCAGTAATTAATTTAATGTTTAATTAATGTAATGTAATGATTCTTTGGAATTAAGTTAAGAATTAATCTAATGTTAACAATTGGTTTGAAATTTATTTCATTATCAATTTATTTGATATTAAATAATAATTAGAATTGGCATAATTAGTACGAACATTTGATGAATAATTATATGATTTCAAAAATATTATTATTAGAATTTTTTTTAATTTAATACATTTTTCTTTTTCTTTTCATGCTCAAAATGATATTGTAGAGCTTGATTCAATGGACCTATGACCACTTAAATCACTCAAAATAGATTAAAAATGAAGAAGATACGGGCATTGAAAGTAGACAAGGTGAGTGTTCAATCATAAGCCTAATTCGCACATTAAAATTTAGTGAATTTGTGTTTTTTATTGTTGTTCTCTATTTGTCCTTTGCCTTTGAAGTTTATAAAAGTAATGTAAAGCTTAGCTTGGTGCACCCATAGGTCTTTAAATCACACAAAATGAAAAAAGAAGAAGATATGACATTTTAAAATAATGGGTCATTTTTTTGAGAAAACACAATATTTGATATTGACATGTTTTATGTTGTTGCTTTGTTTCTAGAGCTTAAAGAGATAATGTAAAACTTACATTAGCATTGCCATAGCTTTTTACATCACTCCAATCAGATAAGAAATGAAACAGATCTAAAAATGTTTACTTGTAAACCTATGTGTGTAGTTATGTTTATCTTCCCAAGGTGGCAATTAAAATGTTTGTCCCATATTGTTTGGCTTCCCTACATAATCCAAATTATATCTTAAACAAGTGCACTAAAATGATGGAAATCAAAGTAAACACAAAAATGTAATGTTGTAATACTTTTACCATTTTAACATAAATTAAATTATTTTTCATTTCATCAAATTTTTGAGAATTTATTTATTATTTGTGTTGGAATTTGAATAAAATCAAAATTTCCAATGTCAAGATTTGAACCGCAAACTTGCTAAATAGTCTCTTTACACTAAAACAATATTAACACACAAGATTGTTTCATAACACTAAAAATAAGTTGTTTATTAGTTTTTATAACCATTACTACCAAAATTTTCAAAATTGAAAAACCAAATGCCAGAATTAAAATTTTTAATTTAATTAATTATTTAATAGTTGTTGTTGAAATGGTAAAGTACTATGGTAGCCATTTGGGAGGAGCCAATAAAAAAGGTTCAACCTTAAAGGTTAAGTTAAATGAAATAAGACTTAATTTGTGATTTCGATTTAGGCCTAACTTATGTCTAGCCCTAACTTAGGTGCCTAGGTTTAGCTTTAGCTTAAGCTTAAACTAGGAGGCCTGGGTAATTAAATGGTTGCTTACAATTAAACACCACATACATAGATAGGCCTAGGTTATGCCACATGTCATTTAACTATTGGTTCATACCAAACCTTATTAAATCATCACATGTGTCGTCCCACCATTGGTCAAATGCATTTCAACCATCATAGTTGCAAGATAGTTTACCTTTCGACTTAAAATCTAGTATGGCTAATCAATGGTGGAATGTTTTTAGAGTGCCACATGTCACCACATCATTGGTTAAACATTTAATTAACATAGTTGAAATGTAGTTGAAATTGCAACTGAATATTTTGCTAACATATCCATTAGTCGAAGGAAGTTGACAACATTTGGCAACTAGGTTGGTAAAATAGTTTGCAACTAAAATGGTTAATGATGGTTATTGATATGGTGTTGACATGTTGCAATTTTTTCAATTGGAATGTCATTGTCAACTTATACTTGTTAATTTTTTTGGCTTACAATTGAAAAAAACATTTTTCAATTGTAAAAAATACTTTGCAATTATGTTTGTTACTTTAAACTATGTTTTATAGTCAAGATGTTGAAAACATAGTTGCAAAAGGCTGGGTTTTCTACTAGTTTACCTAGTTTTACTTACTTACTTAGGTAGGTAGTTAGGACTTAAAAACCTACCTACATATGCCTATGTATCAACCTACATAACTATTTAGATAGATATTTATTTTAATTGTTTTTCAAATTTCAATTAATATGCCACATGGCAATTTTTTTATTGTTCCATATGACACAATCCAAAACCATTATAAATGAACAATCATAATGGATGGTCCAATCAATATTTCAAAAAACAAATTCACCAAAAAATCTTCATAATGCCACATGTCAAATTTTGATGGATTAAGGAAAAGTAATGTCAACATGATATTACCACAGTAGTTGTAAACTAGTTGCATTACAATTCCATAATAGTTGTTCTTACATAGTTGTAACTAAATTGCATAAGTTGCAAATGTATACGGTTTCACATGTGGTGAGTTGCATCCATTGCAACTCATGCAACTTGTCCAATAACATTCACACCCATAGAAATACATTAAGTTGTAATGAGTTGCAAACAAATTGTAAATGGTCATTGCAACTCAAAAATCTAGTTGCAAGGCCAATTGCAAATCACCCCATTTTCTCATAGTGAATATTGTTGGGTTAAAAACACAAAATTGTAATAAAAATGTTGATCCTTTTATTGTTTAATGGCATCATCCTTATTTTTTTCTACAATGTTTTGTTTTTAGCAGAACCCTTGTGCTTGTCAACAAATTTGGGCTATCAACACTTGGGATTTCTCCACACTAATACCATTCCTCCATCTAGGTAAATCTTCTAGCATTCTTGTTTAAAAAACAATGCAAAATAATTATTAAAGATTTTTTAGTGGTTTATTTCACATTGGGCATCAATTTTGTTTTTGTTTTTTCAAACCTTAGACTGGTGTTTTTTTGTACAAAGGTCCATGTGAGTTGTGGGATGTGACAAGTGGGTTGCTTGGCAAGGGCAATCAATTTTTGTTTTTAATTCTTGAATTGACTAGTGCATAGGTAGCAATGTTGAAGATCCTAAAAGCAATGACATGAAATTTGTAACAACAAACAATCGAAAAAATAACAAAAAAATTGTTTACTTATGATGATGGCATCCCTACAACAATATGAATGTTGTAGCTTCCAATCCCTATTGTGCGTGTTTGTTGCCTCCTCCTACAAACACAATTAGCAATAATTATTAACAACAACAAATAGCAAAAAATAAATTTTACAATCCTATCTAGAATTAATTATTGCTCATTAAACTATTAATCTACTTAAGTAAACTATAGTAAAAAATTAATTACCAATTCCAATAATCCCATACTTAAGCACAATTAATCCTATTCAACATAATTTGTATATTAATAATTAATGGTATATATTATTGTGTCCTTTTTTTTCTACGTTAATTTTTAAAAAAAAAGGAAATTGATGACAAGTTATAGGCTCATCATCATCCTTTTCTTAAAGCAAAAAAATTCAAAAACAAAAAACAAAAAAGTTGTTCATTGTAATTTTCTATAACAATTTTTTTGTAAAATGCAAATAAAAAGGACAATGAGGCTACATAAACATAGAAGAGACATCATTTTGCTCCAATTACTCTTCCAATGTTTTAACCACTTCAACTCCTCCTCTTCTTATAAACGACAATTGCAACTAAAACTTCTACACCTCACAATAGTGGGAAAGGTAAAACCTAAAACAAGGGTGATGGAGGTAGCTAGATAGATGGGCAAGGTGTAACTAGGTAGATGGACGAGGTAATTAAGTAACTTTGTGAATGGGGGGGGCAAATGGACATTTTTTTTATGGGTAGGTTAAAAAAATGACCTAACCATAATGCGTACACTAGGTCTAGCAACTCGGATGAGGTCAACTTCATCCAAAATGGAATTGGTGTCATCATGGATGTTGGGTCATTCAAGCCCATATTCATTCAACATGGCCCAACATGTTGATTGCCTACCTATTGCCACCTTGGCTCTTCTTAGCATTTATTGACACCCTTTCGATGTTTTCAATGTCATCCCAACATTGTTCAACCTTGTCAATAGGTCCCAATGTATTTCCCAATGTTATCAAATGTGGCAATTTTCAATTCAAGCTTTGTTTTGTGACAAGTTATTGAATCAATATCAAGTATCCCTGATTGCTATTACTATAACACCTAAGAAAGTTGAGAAATCATGACAAATATTTGAATAAGCTAAGAGAATGTGTTGAGATTCAAACATATTTTTTAACACCAATGTTCTTTTGGAATTTTGTAATGTAATGTAAATGGCAATCATCCATTGGAAGATGCAAAGTAATGGCAATCATCAAATTAAAAGGATTTAGCCAAATTTAAATATAACCAAATATGAAATATAAAATTTTCAATCAACCTTTTATGTGTATGGCTACACATTGAAAATGACCTCTAAGAATTTGGCAATTTTTATGATAATGAAAAATTTCCAAAAATAGTTCATTTTCAAATGTATGATTTTTATGTTTATTTTTGGGTGAAATTCCACTAGTTTAAAAAAGAAAAACAATTCACACAAATGTGGGAGAATGAGGTTTAACATTCCCTAGTGGATTTTTACTTTGGGAGTTGGAATATCATGATGTCCCAAGTTTTTAAGACAATGTTTGTGCAACCAAATTTAATGTTATCATTAGCAATGAAATATTTTCCAAAGAATTAAATGTTGATTATAAATTAGATTCTTTATGAATTATTACAAAAAGAAAAAAAACATTATTTAAAACATCATTGTTGTTCAAAATGTATTCAATAGCAAGATTCAAATGAATTTTTAATCAAATTATTTGATATTTGGTGTTTAAGAAATTTACATGTGTGTACAATTTGGATAAATATTTAAGAACAAAGTATTTTATTTTTTTTGATTTGGACAAAGTATGAAAAGATAACAAGGGTTAAAGTTGGGACAAAAGATCATTCGAAATAGTATTATAGTGTATTCATTTCACTAAATTTACCCCATATCCTTTATCAACAAGTTCAACTTTGTAAATTATATAACTGGATGGAAATGTTACACATACTACATGAATGAATTTTTCAAAAGTGTAAATAACATTTATATGAGCTAATAAAAAAGGTTTGTGTCCTTCAAACCAAGTAGGATCCTACTTACCCACATACCCACCTACTTCCCTCCTTCAACCTATTTACTTACCTAGACCTATGCTAAGATTTTAGGTTACCTAGGCTTAAGTAGATTAATTTTTCAGTTAACCTAGGTTATTTATGTATGTAACCTAGGCAAGGTCTATAGGGTAAGTTAATAAATATTAGCTAGATCATCCACATGGTTGTACTATGTTTATACATGTGTCTCCATTTCATATGCCATTAAATACCTATTTAATTACAAAAATCAATTGTAGTAGAAAAAGTCATTGTCTTTCCCGACTATAGTCATTAAAGTCACATGACTAATGCCATAGATGACTAGACTGAAAAAATAACTGATGACAATAATATAAGTCAAATTTACTACATAGTCATGTAGTAACAAATGATTGAAATTACCACAAATAAAGTAATATGTGTAGTCATTTAAACCACATTTTGGCATACTGGGTCTTTAAAAAATATAATAAAGGTGGGACATCTTTGGGATGAGGAAACCAACAAATGGAAAACCTTGAGAACACTAAGGAAACTCTACCATATGAAAGGAAGAGGTAATCATAAAAGGGAGCTCATACATAACATTCACAACAACTCTTTGAACATGTGTGCACATGATAATAAGAACCACCTTGGGGATAATTAGTCCTTTTTAAAAATCTTTACAAAACTCATAAACTAAGATGACGTTAAAATTGTTTGTTGAATTTGTATGCCCACCTTTTTAATATATCAATTTAACATTAAGATAAGTTTTAAAGTAATCCAGTAGTTGATCTTGTAGCTATAAAAACATTTAAAATTTATAAGATTAATGTTTTTTGTACTTTACAAAACATAGTCAATTAATGTAAATTTTAAAAAAATGTTATTTAAACATTATATAAAAGGCAAACCCATCTTTGGGTGGTACCATTAAGAACCATGTGACAAAAATCCAAAGAAAGGTGGATTTAATTTAATTTAATTTAATTTAATTTAATTTAATCCACTACTACAAAAGTGGCGGTGTAGTTCACTAGCCTAAATCATTACGGGACTTTTAAAAATAAAATAAATTCATTTTATTTTAGTGATTTGACCTTGGTTAAAGTATTTCACTATAATATCATTATGTAAACATCGTGTTTCATTACTAGTTGACATAAATCACTATTATAATTTAATGTAGTAAATAGGTTTATTTTAAAATTGTTTCTAAATACCTTATATATGTTATTTTGTGATATACCTTATATTATTTTAAGTTATTTTACTTATTTTAATTTACACCCTATGTTATTATAAGTTATTGTAGATTATTATACATTATTACACCATAAACTATTATACGTTATTCTACTTTAAGATATCTTAGCTAGTTTATTATAGGATTTAAGTTATTTTAAATTAAATTATTCAACTAACCTTAGGCCATATCTTAGGTTATTGTTTTAAAGTTAATATATGTTATTTCAAGTTATATTTTAAGTTATTCAAAGTCATTTTACTTTATGTTATTGTAACTTATTTTATGTTAAGTATACTAATTTAAAGTAATTTAAATTATATATAATGACCTAAGGTAAAATAACTTAAAATACTCAATAATAACTTATGAAAAATAATTTTAAAAAACCTACAATAAAATAATGATAATATAACCTATGATAATATAACATAAAATATTTAACAATAACTTATAATAGAATGATCATCAATAGCCATTAATAAAATAAACATTAATAACCACCAATATAATAGCCATCAATAACCATTAAAAAATAACCAGTATAACCACCAATGAAATAGGCATCAATATCCATAAATTAAAAAACCAATATTAACCACCAATGAAATACGCACCAATATCCATTAAAAAATAACCACTAATAACCACCAATATAATAATTATCAATAGCCATTAATAAAATAACCACCAATGGCTTATGATAGCGTATCCACTAATAACCATTAATAGAATAGTCACCAATAGTCATTAATATAATAACCATTAATAAACATTAATATCCATAATAGAATGTCGATTGATAACCATTAATAGAATATTTACCAATAGCCACTAATATAATAGCCATTAATAACCACCAATACTCATAATAAAATAACCATCGATAACCATTAATAGAATATCCACCAATATGCACCAATATCCACTAATATAATAGCTATTAATAACCACCAATAAAATAGCCATTAATAGCCACCAATAAAATAGCCATTAATAGCCACCAATAAAATAGCCATTAATAGCCACCAATAAAATAGCCATTAATAGCCACCAATAAAATAGCCATTAAT
>Ga0116228_10006295_pt1 | contig 10610 bp, 6 predicted proteins | sample S1TSphfallax_2_FD_89694 | JGI IMG/M metagenome (GOLD analysis project Ga0116228, IMG submission 89694) | Host-associated microbial communities from peat moss isolated from Minnesota, USA - S1T2_Fc - Sphagnum fallax MG | ecosystem: Host-associated > Plants > Peat moss > Unclassified | place: USA... | reverse complement strand
CACATTCTAATTCATTGACACCATACCTCTGGTTGTTCACCCATTGGGTGCCTAAGCTCCCCTATTGAGTGCAATCAATAGAGAAGAAATTCCAAATGCTTCATCAATTGGGGTTGTAACCCTAGGGTACAACTCTAGTTTGTTGGTTCAAGCCATCAGTTTTGGGAATTAAAGTAGAGAGAAGGTCTTCTTGCTTATAACTAACCAACCATGGGGAAGGCCAGAAGGGTCAAACTCTAGTAAATATCAGGTCACCACTTGATAACTGTTAGAATACTTTGAAAAACAAAAACAAATTAATTAATTCCAAGAAAATCAGATGGACAAAAATGTTAAGGGGGAGATTTTGTTGGTAAGAGTACACATGAACGTGAATTATCTTACGCTTGTAGGATCATGTTTTACTCATTGTTCATTGGGTGCCTTTTACACAATATGCTTGTCATTATTATTCACCCTCATCTACTCTATTACCATGCTAAATGGGTGCATTCAAAGTTCAATTTTTTTCTTTCAGCTATGGGTCACTTTGATTGACTCATTCACTACAAATTTCCAAACTTTGGACATTTCCATGACAAATTATTATTTTCACCTAACCTTTCATTTTGTATAAAACTGTCCGAACCATAAAAAGTTGGCCAAAATGTGGCCCCCAACTTAAAACTCAGGCCACATGTGATGAAATTTTAGTTAAGGGGAAAAACAAATTCTCAAATTTCTTCTTTAGTTTTTTAAAATATAAAATAGAATATTCTTTTAACTTTTTGAGGTAACTGGGATGCAAAATTTCAGAAAAAATACTAATAATAATAATAAAATTCTAAGCAACAATTAATGCCCTCATTAGCTAGTTGGCTCATCATCATCATTAAACACTTGGGCTTTTGGTAACATAGTGATAAGTCAACAGGTGCTTTGCAAGGAATTGATGCAAATGTTTGCAGCTGCAAGAGTTTGGAGAATCCAATCACTGGGGGGAGCTGACCTTACTCTCTCATCAGTGATCACAATCAGAATGAATAATACACACACACACACACACACACTCTTTCATACATTCTTTCTGGCACTGATGAAGTGAAAGCACGAAAAAATTATAGAGTTTTTAGTGATGAGTGATTCTGAAGCATCCGACACTTTCTTTGCCTTTTCATTTGTTGCAGCCTACTACAACTCTCCTCCTCTTACTCAATTGTATGATTTGAGCTTGCTACAGATAATGAGTACCTCATAGCTCTGACTCTAGGTATGGATCCCCATTCGGGGGGTCTATCAACCGGATCAGAGTAAATACACAACCTCAGAAAATATGTCACCCAGTTGGAGGTAGATGAATGAAGCCACAGAAAGGTCATCTGGATGAATATATGTGTCGGTTATCAGCTGGACGGGTAACTAAAAGGGTAAATAAAACATAAACCAGGCCATTGAGATGAGTATATCTGTCAGTTATCAGCTGGACGGGTAACTGAAAGGGTATCTAAAACATACGCCAGCTGCATCATGTATGTTTTTACTGGCGTTGTGCAATTATTTGAGTTTGTGAAGAATTGCCAGTTTTGGTTTTTATTTTATCATTTCAGAGTCAGAGAACCATTGGTTTGAGTTCTTTCAGGGAAAAAATCTTGTTGGTCAAAGATATTTCAAAACCTTTAAAGAACTGGCGGTATGCATGAAGGAACCAACCGGCAATGAACTGATGGTTCCATGGTCGGTGATTTCAATATTTTTTCCAACCTTTTGAGAACCATGATTCTATACCAGAAGCAGAGTCTTTGAATTTTTGAGAACCTTGATTATGAATCTAAGAACCGCCCTGGTAACCATCAGGGTGTGTTCCTGTTTGTGATGACTACCCAACATTGGTATTTTGTACAGTAGCTTGCTACCCATAGTATATTATTAGGGTAAAAGATTTAGCTACACAACACTGGGTATGGAGTATGGAGGGGAGGGAACGTATAAAAAGTACGTAGACCCAAAACCCATACATGATGACTGACAAAGCGAAGGGTGAGTACAGAATTGAGCTCTTATGATAATTTGCACCTTCCTTGCCCATCTAGAGTCCTGGAAGCGTTAAATTGCATGCAAAATGAGAAGGGAAAATTGTACCACAATTGTGTCAGGGTGGCCATGTGATAAGTGATACATCCATTTTGGATCTGGCGTCTTCTTGTAGGAGGTGCAGATAGGTTATTCCCTCACAAGGGCATGAAATTTTACTGACATTTTTTCATCACCACCTCCTCCGCCTTGTTAATTTAGTGTAAGGTAAAGCCCTAGGGTGAGGACATTCCCAAAATAAAGGGCCTAACACAAGGCGCTAAGTTGCCGATTCTGGCCCTGCATTTTGGGAATGTCCCACACCCTGGGGCTTTATCTATTGCAAAGTACGAGGTGAACATTTGATCAATGAAAAGTTTAATGCATGGGGGGCACGTCTAGAATCTAGTGTAATTTACCTCCTCAACTGGGACAGTGTATTTCATTTCAAGGATGGTCCTTAGGCTTTGTAAAGTTCCCACTACTTACAACACTGGTCTATCCCCATAAAGATTTGTCTGAACCACTAATTTGAGCTCATTTGTTTGATCTCTGTTTTTACAATTGGTTAATTAAGGCCCTTGGATGACAACATTACCAAAATCTCGTTAAAACTTAGCTATTGCTTCATGCAGGCCCTTATTCTAATAATGTTATCATCCTAAGGCCTTACACTTCAACATACATAGATCACAAGGTAGAAGGGAAAAGGTTCTTCCATGTCCTCCTTAAGAGTGAGGGGAATCTTACACCTACAAGTAAGCATAATTTTCCTCCCACTTTTATGGAAGATAGCGGAGAACACATGAACATGCCTTTTTTAACTTGACGAGGTTGGTTGGTTGGTTATGGTTGGTTGCATTTTTATATGTTCATTTCACATTGCACATTCTATTTTTATCTCAACATTGCATTTTTATTTCAATTTGATTCAGCCCTTGGCATCTAGTCTTCTCACATGTGAATGTGAACACAACTTGAACACATCTAGCACGCACTTAGTTTGTTGCCCATTTCAACATTGTAACAAAATGAGAGGTTGATCTTGGACTTCGGTGTTAGAATTGCAACTAGGTGGCTATGGCTGAGGGATGATTTTGTGATAATGCACTTTAAAAATCAGATGTTTCTTACACACAAGTTCTAATTTCCTTGACCCTTACCCTTTTTTTTACAATTTTGTATGATTTAAGGTTTCTATTCCTCAACCACCAATTTCCCCTTTCAAGATTCAAAATTATTTTTTTTGGTTTTTTTTATTATGGCATTATGTTCTATTAATCTGCATTGGTTTATTCTACAACTCAAAAGTTTGATTTAAGGTTTTTGTTATCCAATCACTAGTGTCTTTTTTCAAAACTTAGACCTTCGCTCACCTATCTATCCTAGAACATCTTTTGACTAATGTCCTCATTAACCACAAATAAAGAAAATGTGCAATTTGCTACTATTTACCATCTTATTAGATAGTCTTTCTAAAAAACATTGGTATGATTCCTCAAGTTGAAGCATGGTAGAAATCATGCATTATGTGTTTTTGGATGCTACAAAAAGTTGCATTTACAACTATTACCTTTAAAACAATCAATGCAAATGAAGTTAATGCATCAATTGATAATATCCAATGGCTTTCAATCCACCTCTATGTGGTCCAAAGTTGGAAGAGAGTCCTTGACACATTCCCAACTCCTTGAGGGACTCAAATGTGAGTCCCAAATAGAAAACAATGGAAGAGTAGAGAGTCAAGGCACGCTCCTTGGCTCGCAGCACTTTGGAGGGGTAGAGGGGTGTGTTAGAGCTCCGGGATGGGAGTAAGAAGAGTTGACAAGCTTTATCTACTCACACAGACCTGCACAAAACCAATACAGGGTGGTTAATGCATAGTTGGAACACCTTTGGTGCTAGGACAAGTCATAGGCAACATGAACACACAAGACTCACCACGGCCCGGACTTGGGGGAAGCCACCACCTTCCCCCTTATAGTATACTCTGCACCTCTCCACAGGGCCCACATCCAAATGACTTTTTGTCCCGAAACTCCAAAGTGGGAGTCCCGAAATCACCAAGGTTGGGACTCTTACGATTTTGGGGCGCCATAACTTTACGTGCAAACCTCCGATTGAGATGAAGTCTGAAGCAAAGTTTTAGCCCTTGTCGAGAACCTTCTAATTGTATGTCGCAGGTAATCTGCACGCACAAAAATGGAGTCGATTCTCGACTTTTAATGGTTGGGAGTCAAATTGCCAATTTGATTCCCGGCCCTTCTTTTGGCCATAACTTATGTTTCAAATGTGCAAATGGGTGATGCAAGCCCATTTTACATATCTACGTTCCAAGGGCTTTCCCTTGATATATAAAACTCTCTAATCCATTGAGTTTTTGACCCTTGCAATCGCCCTCTGAAAATTCGAAGGTCCACCAAGACTCCAATTCCCAAAGTGGAACTCCTTTAGGGTGTGAAGATTCATTCCCTCACACCTTCTCACACTCCCGGGAGTATGTTGTGCGACTCTCGGCTTCCCTCTTAGCACACAACCTTGCAAACCCTTGCTTTGGTCGCGAGCCCAAGGCTAGGGTTATGATAATCCCCATCATCCTTTGTGTTGACCAAGTGGATATTTCTATCACATCTAACAATATTTTTGTTTTGATGCTTAAGTTTTGTTGGAATAGGGATGGGGGAATTAGGGGGAAGTTGGTCAATATGAATTGTGATGGTTTAAATGTGTTTCAAGGCCATCAAACTAGCGTGACATTACAACTCAAAGAAAAAGTAGCCTTTTTTTAAATGGGGTTCATTGTTTTGCCCACAAGACTAATCTTGCAATGGTCACCTTATTAGACCTAGATTATGTGTTGGTTAGAAGCCATCATACAAAATTTGTATACAATTTTTGGACATAACCCCAAAAAATTTACAAAATTTTAAAAGCTTGTTGACCTAATTAACATGAAAGGAAGCAAGCTTCTTCAAAATGTGAAAACAAGGTGAATCTCCATGTTATTTTTGACAAAACAAGTATACACAAGTTGTTTTGAAAAACTTGAATGTGTTGTGTAACATTGAATTCATTATTGGGATCCCTTGCATATTTCCTTTGTTTGAGATAATGCATATGTTGATCAAAATGGCATAAGGAAAAAATGTTTTTGTTTATGATTTTGTGGATTTTATAATGCTAGTTCAACAACAATTATATAAGTTTTATTGTGATCCTTATGCCAAGTTTGAAGACCTAACTATCAATGATTTTAACTCTATTGAGTCTCTAACCAATCATGCCCTTTCCATGAATTGGTTTTCTAAACTAAATGGCAAGGAAGATGTTGAATATCTTGTGTTTTCTTTTGCTAGAGGTAAATACCCTATTTGTTGATGTTGATGGTGTTGGAGATTTTCTATCTATCACCAAAGATGATTCAAAAAGGTTGCGATTAAGGTGAAAGATGAATGTGAGGGGGTAGCTTGCAACCTTATTTTTTAACTAAAATGACATTTCCTAAAACATTAAATTATGATTACCCTTGGTGTTGTTTATCCCAATTATGGCCTAAGATTCCTACTAAAGCAAAGGAAACCTTTTACACTCACCTGAATGTGTTCAAAACAAAAATTTGTCCCCCTCACAAAGTTGGTGATTATGGCAAGATTATGCCTACCTTGCTATTAGCTCGCAATCTTAACTTTGTTTCAAGATGACCGTAGTTCATAATTATGAAACAATTATCTTTAAGGATAATGAATTAAACCTAGTCATTAGGCTTTGGCACAAGGTTTCTAGTTTTTCCATCCTTAACCATAAGCTTTCTGAATTTATTAAGTTGGTCAAGATTGTTGATGTCCAAATTCTTGGCTTTGTCAAAGATGAATGGACTTTCAACACCGTTAATTTCATGAAAAACAAGTTACAAAACCACCAAACACACACTTGAATTTGTGCACCAAATTTTATAACGTTTCATTATGTTGTAAAATTTCCTTTATGAATAAGCCATTGCCATAAATGGAAATTTATTGCATAACATTTGCTATGCATTTGTTTTTGGTAAAAATGCATAATTAAAGTTTAACACCAAACTTGTAAATGTTTTTCAACAACAAATGTTTTTGTGACAAATAAAGAATATGCCATAATTTTGATGTGGCTTCATTTTTTGTATCATTTATTGAATTTTTTTTTGCTTCTTTTAGTTATCAACATTTTTAGAGTTGGTATGCATGGAGGACGGTTTAACTTCATAGGAGTTTTGTAATATGAATTTTACATGGAAGAAATGATTGTTGAAATACATAAAAATAACATGACAATGGTTTCAAGTCAATTCTTAACCTTTAAGTTTTTATATAATTTATAAACCTTGTTTGTATTTTCTATGCATGTTTTCAAATTTAAAAAAAAGATTTGCTATGTTTTGTGCAAGGTTATTCAACATTTGAAGCAAATCACATGATTTGGAATCTAGATTCTAATGTTTAACTTGAAGTACACCCCTAATTCTATTACATCTTCAATTGAAACTGGAGGTGAGTTTTTTCAATTATTTTTTTGTGCATATATTCTAATTGGTTTGGGTGCAAGTTAAACATTGAGTTGCAACGGCAGCACCCTCATAGGGTTGGGATTCAAATCCCCTTCAAGGTGATTAAGGTTTAAATAATTATAATTTCATTAGTTTTTTACTTGTGGTTTTGAATTTCATTTTAATTTTATAGATGGTTTTAAAGTTGCATTAAAAATCTAAATAATTGAATGCACTAACTAATTTTTTAATGAAAGGTATAATTAGACCTATAACCAAATATATGCACTTCATAATAACCCTATAGCCAAAATTACTCCTTTGCTAACCCACATTTTGCCCAATACATCCCCTTGAAAACTTGCATGACACCAAATGTAATCCTTTAAAACCTACATATTGCCAAATGTAATCCTTTAAAAAGCCCACATGTTGCCATCACTTTTGAGCATGATTATTTTGGTTGTAACCACTTTATAGACATTTGGAATTATTAATTCATCACTGTAGTTACTTGTCAATTTTTAAAAATCATCAAGTTGATTCTACTACATGTAAAAAATTTAGCCACTTATGCTAATTGAAGTTTAAGTTATGTAACCACTTTAGCTACTAGTCAAACTTAAAAGACAAATGGTTGCTCGAGTCCTCTTATAGGCATAAGGTGCCATTCACTCCAACCACCTTCACCCACCTTGTGATCTACTTATGTTTAGCCTTGTGATATTGGTGACCTTGTGCTTTACAATGGGTAAGTCCCTTGGATGGAGACATTCCTAAAATGTCATGCATTTCTTTTGCTATTATGTATTTCAATTAAGGATTCTACAAATTTTCAACATTGGATGTGACAATTGTCATCTATGTTTCCCTTTATTAATTTCCATGCAATTTTTTTGCAATAATACATGTTGTTTCCATACATTTTTGTTTATAAACTTGGGATTTACCAATTTTATTGCAAAGTTAACAATATTACTAAAAATGGTCAAAGGATCCAACAAAATCATCCCATAACAAAAGGGACCTAAAAACATATATTGGAAAAATAAAACTTCCCAACACATAATTGCTTTAAACCCAACATATGCAAATACATTTTCCTTTATGATCAAATAATACAAAAATTTCAAATTATGTAATGATTTTTTTAGCATTAAAAAAAAAATAATTACAAAGGTGGCAAGTTAATAAGGAAGTTATGATTAAACCAAAAAAGGAATGTACCTTGAAGAATAGGGTAAATACATTTGAAAGCAATGTGAAATGCTAGACAATATGTTAAAGACATTCAAAACATCCAAATTCTTAGAATTCTTTCAACAATTGTGAATATTTATGTTTTTGGAAAAATCAAGCATCAACCTATTACAACATTTCCAGTTTTTTGGACATTGTTGCATATGTTTAATAGTGTTAAAAAATCACCTTATACAATTCCTATCAATAATAAAATATTCAACTATAGCATTTTAATCATCCAACCATTAATGTATTTTGGAGATTAATATTTGTGTGTTTGTTATGATGATATGAATGGGTTCAATTTTTTGAGGTGTACCAAAATTTTATCACGATGTCATCCATTTTTGTGCACTTTTACCTAGTCCTATTTTATCATACCTAGGACACAAAGTGGATGACACAAATGAAGTCTAGAATTGCAATGGTCCAAAATATTATATTATAAAATATTTGACACTTGTTTATTCATTAATATTGATGGGGATGAAAATACAACAACAACAACAACAACAAAAGTTCATTGTGGACTAAGTCCTTTTTGTCTTAATGTATACCTTAAAAGATTTCATCCAAATGGAATTATTTGTGATTTGGAAAAAAAAAAAATCAATGGGATTGGGAGTTGTTCGCCAAATATATTGACTTTGTCCAATGATTTTTCTTTATTAAAAAGTTTCACTTCAAAACAAATGAACTTCAAGAATTGAAAAACATATTTTGTAGTGAATGATCTTCATACCTTTAAACCTACAAATTATGTCCTTGAAAACAAAGTTTTCAACAAGACTTTTGAAATAAAATGGAAAAAGGCCAACTTGAAATGACACATTTGAAACAAGGCTTTCCATCTTGTGGAGTAATACGTGTATAATGTAAACTCCCAAGGTGGGGAGCATCCCCAAACAAGGGGCCTAGGATGAGGTGATAGTTGGGTCCAACCATGCATTTTGGGAATGTCCTCACACGAGATATTAAAGAATGACTCAAGGGCACAATATTGTTGTTCCTTTATCCATGACCACATATACATTTTGTGAAATTCAAAGTATTTTTTAGGTGAATGGGGATAAAATCCATTCAAAGTTGGAACTAGGTCCTTTAAGAAAACCATCAAATTGAGTTCCAACACAACAAGCATTCCCAAGTTTGTTCAATGAGCAAAACAATGTACTCCCACAAAAAATAAAACCACATTTTCATTCTTTTGCATGGTCACATTAAATTTTGAACCTTAAAATACACCATTGCCATCAAGGACCATTAACATGGGCTACTTTCCCAATTCCTCAACACCCATAACCCTAAATGTGACTAAAGGTTTAAGAATTAAACTGAACATGTTATCATTTTTCCCATGCACATCAATTTTTTTCACAAACCAAAAGTGGGATCCATTTCCAACCATGAACAACATATAAATGAATTTAACTGTATCCAAAAGATATTATTTATATATTGACCTCATTTGAATTCACAAGTAAGAAATTTGTAACATTATTGATTAATATTCTAAATGAACTTTAACAATAAATATTTCATGAAATCAATTATACTTTAACTTGTATATTCATTCCAATCATTTTCAAGTGTGTGATTGACCAAGTAATTGTAATGGATAAAACTTTGGATCCTTCAATACATATCATCATTTGACCTTTTGTTACAAATGACTAAGTAAATTAGACAAAATTCCTTTTCTATATTGAAAAATGTAAAAACTTATAAAATAACTAGATACAAAGTGGAAAGATGGCCATAAGCTTTGTATGTTCTTTCATGGTTTGCATGCAAAACCTTATGATCGGAATACAAAATAATTAATTTGATCTTGGACTAGAAGCCTTATTTTGTGCTTTTGTATGTAGTTGAACAAGTTATCTATCTTTAAATATACACAAATAGTTTTCATGTTTGCCTTCTACATTTAAACAAATTGCACAACACAATGCACAATGTACTTGTAGCGTTTATAGTAAAAAATCTACCCAAAGAGGTTGGCAATCCATTTACCATAGAAGTTTTTCAAACCTCCATGATATTGTCTTTCTCTGTTCATTGTTTGGCTTAAATTTAAAGACTTTGTTGAATCCATGTTGGCATTTCAGAAGCATTTAAATCAAAATCACTTTCAAGGTTAGAAATAAGCAAAATGCGCTTGAATATAAAATTCTTGGGGATTGAAAATGGAGACATGATAAAATATGGATTTTGCTATAGCTTCTTTCTATACCCAATCACACAACCAATACATAATGCACACATATGACATATTACATCAGCACTCCTCAAAGCTCAAGCATGAAATATTAAAACATCAAAAGAAGAAATAAGGAATATGCAACTTCAAAGCTTAAAATGATGAAGTCCATGTTGAGCGATGATCTACAAATTCCTATCTCCTTTATAAAATAGGATTACAATACAATTACATGTTATTTGGGCTAAAGATTAAACCCAAATCACAAAAAACCCCAAATGTGTTGTATTTTAATCAAACATAGCCCACTTCAATTTCCAAGCACCAACCCAAAGTTCCAACTACCTCTAAGAAAACTATCGAAATCCAAAAACCAATATATCTACTAAACCAATAATCTTCACCATCAAAACACCACCCTTGAAAAACAAGCTTAACATAGCTTCATAAATGAGATTATAAGGAGAATGAGCAACAAAGGATGGCGAAGTGGAATAGGGAGGGGAAAATCTGTTGCCTAATATGAGGTGGAGTTGCAATGGACTTGTGACAAAGGATGGCAAAGTGGAATAGGGAGGGGAAAATCTGATGCCTAAT
>Ga0116228_10006294_pt1 | contig 10611 bp, 5 predicted proteins | sample S1TSphfallax_2_FD_89694 | JGI IMG/M metagenome (GOLD analysis project Ga0116228, IMG submission 89694) | Host-associated microbial communities from peat moss isolated from Minnesota, USA - S1T2_Fc - Sphagnum fallax MG | ecosystem: Host-associated > Plants > Peat moss > Unclassified | place: USA... | reverse complement strand
TCAGAATGTAGTATGTGGTCATTTGTGAAAGGGTAAATTAATAAGTCCCAGGTGGTTCTCTACTTTTATGAAGAACCTCCAGTTCCTGTTCTAATATCAGACCCAGTTCTAGTTCAGTTTTTGCTAACAAGAATTGGAATTGATGATTCTAAGTTGTAGCCAGTTTTGGGTGATAATTACCTGGTTTGGCAGGTTAGAATTACTGGTTTTGGTTTTGGTTTGGTTAGGAAAAACTGAGCAGGAAATGGTTCAAAGTTTGGAGTCAGTTCTGGAACTGGGTATAAAACTGGACCTTGTTTTGAAACCAGAACTGGAACCAAACTTGGACCAGAACCAGAACTGGTTTTTTTCGCAAATAATGCTTTTGGGGACAAAAAATAGCTTTAAATCAGTTAGAGACATTTAGTTTAAATTATGACATTAAAGACATTTTCAATCAACTTCATTCTGAAATGTATTGACATTTGATTACATTAATTTATATTTATGTATTTCACATGTGGAATTAATTTCATAAAAAATTACAAGATCAAATCACTTTGATAAGAAAACTTACATTGAAAATTTTGACATAAATATCTTAAATTAATGTAAATGGATAGAAATTTTTAATTAAAGAAAATACTGGATCATATGTAATTATGATTTTTTAATAATTAAATAATTATATTTAAATTTCTATCCAGTTTCAGAATATTTAAATTAATATGTTATTTTTTGATATCATGAAACTTGAAAATTTTCAAAAAATTGTACACATGAGATTCAAAATTTTAAAATTGCACATCATTAAAGACATTACATCTGAATTTATGGTTTGAATAAAAAAATTAAATAGTACATTTGAATCTTTGAAATATACATTTTAAATTAATCTAATGTTTATACATACTTGGGTTTCGAGTTGCTTCACATTAAGGTCAAAACATTAATATATCTAAAAGGTACCTCAATAAAAAAAAAAAATTTAATATTAGTTACTAAACATTCATAATACATAAATCATGTAACATGATCATATAGATTGTCTATGAAATCATTTTCACTTCCATTAATTTTAAAATATAAAATTTAATTATCTCCAATTAAACATTAATATTTTTAACACCCATGATGTCCTTTTGAACAACCTTTATTGTTTGAGAAGTAATTTTTTTGGGCCCTTTCCAACATCCCTCAATGTTCTTCCTACCATGTCTCCCAACAACCTTTAGTTTGAAAAATATATGAAATCTAAACCAATTTTGACCCTAGCATTCACAACATCCCCTATGTGGTTTTTCATGTCCTTCAACATTGTATCCAAACACCTACAATCGCTTGGTGCTTACTAATGTTTTAAAAACAAAAATTGCTTGTCCAACTTAACACCTCTAATGCTTTTAATGTGCCTTTTCAACACCCTCGCTATTGTTGTTGTTATTTTGTTGTTTCTTGTTAACATTCTCTTTTTATTTTTGTTCCTCATCTTTCATCATCCTTGGTGTTATGCAAATGTGTTTTTATTAATGACCAAGGATATTTATGTCATTCCTAAATCAAAACATCTCATTGATTTGAATTTTGACTAAGAATGTTTGGATTTGGGAACGTTTGTTAGGTTGGGATGGAATATGGCGTAGCAATAATCAAAGTGATTTACAAGCTCAAAAAAATATTGGAAAGAAAGTGAAGTATTCATCAATTCTAAAAAAGACCAAAGTTGAAAAAGGAAAAATATTTTATTTCAGTTTGAATAATAATAATAATTTAGAAACTAAAAAAATGTTTACTCATTTCAAGGCCCATTTCTAAGAAAGGGTGGTTAAAAGGGCAAAATAAAATATCCACCTACAAGTCATGTGTGAAGATGATATTAAAAGATTGTTAACCTACTTCACATTAGTTATTAACAAATCTAATGTTTAGAATCATTTTTATTAAGTCTAACTAATCTCATAAATATAAAATTGTTAAAAATAATGTAAGCTTGTCAACCTTGATAAAATGTTATAATGATGAACATTTCATTTCACTATTGCATAAAAAGGATTTTTCAAGTTCACCATGAATTTGATGTTACTATTGAAAAATTGTAGAAGTGATGGCTTTAGCATGTGACAAGGCACACTCCTTGATTAGTAATGCCCTCACCCATTTGTGGTGTGTCATCAATGCCTATCAACTTTTGTTTCATAGTTTTTTAGAATATTTGAAGTTGGCAAAGATTGTCATGACTCACATTTTTGGATGTATTGAAGATGAACAATGTTTTAGTTTAGTTTTATTTTTGAAAAATAAAGTGCAAAATTGTTTGAACCCACATTTGCAATTAATTATTGTTATGTTTTTCACAATTGACAACTTTTCATATGTAGTTTCCTTTGATATGTGAGAAAATGTTTAGAGAACAAATGGTTGAGCCCAACATGAGTGATTTATGCAACATTTGTTTTGTCCTTGGTTTCCATGATTACAAAGTTTTGGATGTTACCAATTTTTGAAAAAGATGATTGCTAAATAACACTTCTTAAAATTATGGGTCTTTCCAAATCATTAGGACAATATTAATATCCATAGTCAAAAGGCAATGAAATTGGAGTTTCATTGGCCAAACCATCAAATATAAATGGAGTAGAATGAATAAATGCCATAATGTGCTATGTATTTATTTACAAAATCACTGAAGGGAAATTTGAACATAATGGCCATAGCCAAGAATTTTTTGTTTTCAATCTTCTACTTTCACCACATGTGTATCTAGTGATTAATATCGTTTACCACCTACACCATGAGCCAATAATGAAAAAAAAGGCTAGTCTAATGCTTTTAGAAGTTTTGACCTTATTGCACTTTCACTTTTGAGTGCGATTATATGTCCATGATACATATGGCTTATTTTAACTTATGTCAATCTTAGCAAATTTGTCTAATGCTTCTATTCAATATGTACATTTTGTGTTTGTATGTTCAATAAAGGTTGGATAAATCTTATTTACAATTTTAATATCTTCACTTCACTCTTGCCAAATGGAATTATGTGACCGAACACCCATTAGTGTACCATCCATTAGAAACTAGTTATGATCATGATGAGTAGTTGTAACTTGTGGGTGAACCACAATTAAATCACCACTGTTCCACGTTGGTAACCTACCTCGTAAACGCTTTTACTTTCACATGAGACTATCTAACTACCTATATGTAAGAAGGTACGTATCCTAGGGAAGTAACTAGGTAATGTAAGTGGCTATCTTATATATTAGTAAGTAGGTTAGGCATTTGGTAGCTATTAGGTATGTAGATGCATGGGGATGGTTAGTATGTTGCTAACCCAAGGTTGCTTAGTGTGGGATGAATTAAAATGAAAAATTTGTGTAAAACACCATACATCCTACATGGTTGACTAGTGAGTCTAGACTTTGGTGTACTCTAACCCTATACATCCCATCACTAAACTTGAATGAAGTATTGTATAAGTATTGTACAACTAGAGGGTGTAAGCAAAATAAAATGAACAATTTGATTACCTTGTCAAAACTAGAACAAATAGATTTGAAATAACAACAAAACCTATTATAAAATTGTGGAACATTTAATGTTTTCATTTATATGATATATGTTTACTCTAATATGGATTGGTTTTCATATTTTAAATTGTAAAAGTAGGTTTTTACACTAGGAGAAAAAGGCCATTTTTTAACCAACCAATTTTCAACTACATGTTGGGCTCAATTTGCCCTCGACTACATAATTATATTTATTTCAACAAATTCCATGCAGCCCACTTCACACCTCAATTTTGGTCGACTTTTTGACTAGGTTGGTAAGTGTATGACATTGACCATTACTACCAATTGACCATTGATTTTTATTTTTAATTAATAAATTCATAGTTTGTCAAGCTTTATCATGTTGACTATTTCACTGTTTTGGTTAACCTTGTTTATGGATGGATGAATGTTGAAAATTTTGATGGATGAAATAATGTTGGTGTTTTCGACTATAGTTCAACTTTGATTTGACTTTAGGTTCAACTTAATTGCGTTTTTATTACAAATTTTTGTGACTAGTTTTCAACTTTGGTAATTTTAGAACCCCTTAATTTTGAAGTCAATAACTTCAATTACATTACATCTTGCCACTAGAAACCTTAAGTTTGTTGGAAAATTTTCTATTTCATGGTGTCTAGATGTGATAGAACATCAGAAGTGGGAAAACATAAACATCTTCATCTAAAGTCATTGGGCAAGGTATTGGAATGGTTAAAAAATGTGGAACATTAAGTTGACCTATCCTTGTTTATTGAAACAAACATCTATTTTTTTAAATTTCTTCCTTGGGATTGTCTTTTTAAGGCTAAATTGCATTGATTCATTGAACAATAATGACTCCTCCCTAGAAAGGAGTATTGCATCAACATTAATTGGAGTGGTTGATGCATTTGGCATTGCCCCTCGTGCATCCAACACACTTCCATACTCATTTGTGTTAATGTACTCCCCATAGTTGTTTAGGAACACATGATTGCTTTGTGGCTCTTTATGCAATATAACCTTCCACCATGTGTTGGAAGAATCATCAAAATAGAAAACTTGTTGGACTTGTGATGGGAAAAAAATATGGTTCATTACCATTCAGCAACATATGTTGAAAGTTGGCCATTAAAAATCCAACCTCATCTTGTTTATAGGTTGGATTACCCTAACTATATAATTATGGTTACTAACTAATAAATTTTAATGAGTTAATAGCTAACTTTTAAAATATTAATTATTCATGAGTTAAATTATTCAGTTAATAATAACGATTAATTAAAAATAATTTAATATCTACATATTCATTTAATACGTTAAAAATTAGATAATTTATAATTAATATTCTGGAATTACCAACTAATTAATAATTTATTTTGTTACATGGTCAACTTAAAACCTAATTATTGTTTATTTAATTAGTTGATAACTAAAATAAGGTTTATTTTTATATTAAAAATACTAGTTTTATTTAATTTTTTTAATAAATAGATAATTATATTATTTTATAAATCATTTCTAAATAATTAAATACATTAAAAAAATTACTGATTAATTTGATTTGTGATTTTTTATTTTTTATTTTTTGAAATATTAAGTACTTGCACACATGGCACACACCAAAGGTTTATGTATGGTCTAGCTAAATTTAGCCTAGGTGCCTCATGGCTTAGCCTTAAATGTACCTTTTGTTTGACATTTGACATTTAATTAAATTTAGATGGTTAGCTTTAATTCGCCAAGCTAAGGCATCATGTATGCTAAATTAATTTATAGGAATTAACTATTAATTATTTGCCTAAATTAGGATCATAATATAGTATTGTTAATTATTAAAATTATTAAAATATAACTAGCCTAGCTTAGGACTAAATACACTTTAACACTTGAAAATAATATTAGATTAATTTATGTATTTGTCCCAATCTTTATAGTTAATGCAATTTTTCAATAGTTAATATTATTAAATTTTTATTAATTTTATTAATTTCATTACAATATATTAAATAATTTTATGAAGATTATACCCTATTAGTTAATATTATCTACAATCATTAATGAGTAGATTAAATTAGTTAGTAGGTAGTTGTTATTTTAGTCTAGTTAGTAATTGGATATTAAGTACCTAGAACCAACCAACATTGAACACAAGCCTAAGAACCATTGCAAATTTTAATATTTTTTTCATTATTTAACCAAATGAACAATGATCTTTATATCATTAAAAATGTAAATTGAAGGATTACAAATTTTCTCTAAACACCAAAAGCAAAATAGCAAGGAAGAAAACATGAAAAGGAGGAAGAGGACATTTGTGATAATTTGTCTCAATTTTTTTGAAAAAAAACCTCCAACTTTTTTAATTTTCAAACCCCATGTCTATTTCATTTTTCGTCCATTTTAAATGATCTAAAAACCTACGAATAAGGATATACAAAACCTTTTTATCTTCCAAATGCAACAAAACAATAATAACAAAATTATTTCAACACAAAACTATGATATTTTGTTTCAAATGTTTTGAATTTTTTTGCAAATAGACCTATGGTGCATTATATTTGCACTATAGCTGATATTAGACACTTAAATAACCTTAGATGGTTAGCCTTAAATTAACAAAACCTAAACACCATGTAATAAAAATTACAATTGTAATTTAAGTAATATTTTGTTTCAAATGTTTTGAAGAAAAAACTTAAAACCCTCTCTAATTTCAAACCCTATATTTTTTTCATTTTTAGTATTTTTTGAGTGATCTAAAAACCTATTGGTGTATCAACTAAATATTTACAAGATTTCTTTCAAATCTAAATGCAATAAGACAATAACAAAATAACTTAATCTCAAAATTCAAAATTGCAAATTAATTTCAACTAGGGTAAATAGGCCTACCACCATAGATTTAAGATTTCAAAGGAAATCAATTTCTTACACATTGCTACTTTTTTTGTTGTTAAAATAAATTTTGTAGCCTTCCATTTAAGATTTCCAATGCTACAAAAAACACTCAATTTGGTTAAGGAATGAAAAGGATATGGGTTGTTTTGTGTAAAGGGGTTCATGTTTGGTGATAGATTTGTTAAAATAGTTTCGAATTTTGAAATTAAATTGTTTTGTCATTGTTTAGTTGCATTTGGGTTTCAAAGAACTCTTATAGATTGCTAGTTGGCAGACCCATAACTTTTCAAATCACTCAAAATGAACTTACAATGAAAAAGATATGGGCTTTCAAACTAAAGAGGTTTAAAGTTTGTTTTCAAAACATTTCAAACAAAATATCACAATTTTGGATTTTGAAATTAATTTTTTTCTTCATTGCTTTGCTGCATTTAGAGTTCAAAGAGGTATCATAGATCGCTAGTTGGTGCACCCATAGTTTTTTAAATCACTCAAAACAAACTTACAATGAAAAAGATATGAGGTTTCAAATTAGAAAGGTTTTAAGTTTTTTCTCAAAACATTTCAAACAAAATATCGCAGTTTAAAATTTTGAAATTAAACTATTTTCTCATTACTTTGTTGCATTTAAAGTTGAAAGAGGTATTGTAAATCGCTAGTTGGTGCACCCATAACTTCTTACATCACTCAAAACAAACTTACAATGAAAAATATATGAGGTTTCAAACTAGAGTGGTTTAACGTTTTTTTTCAAAACATTTCAAACAAAATATCATAGTTTCGAAATATGAGATTAAACTATTTTCTCATTGTTTTATTGCATTTGAAAACTAAAGAGATATTGTAAATTATTAGTTGGCACACCCATAGATTTTTAGATTACTCAAAATGGACCTAAAATGAAAAAGATATGGGGTTTCAAACTAGAGGTTTAAAGTTTTTTTTCAAAACATTTGAAACAAAATATCACAGTTTCAGGTTTTTAGATTAAACTCTTTTCTCATTGTTTTGTTGTATTTGGAATTCAAAATAATATTGTAAATCATTAGTTAGCACACCCATAGTGTTTTAGATCATTTAAAATGGACTTAAAATGAAAAAGATATGGAGTTTCAAACTATAGAAGGTTTTAAAAAAATTCTTCAAAACATTTGAGACAAAATATCAACTAGGGTACAACTATAATTTTTATCCCATATTGTTTGTTATAGTTTTCAAGTTTGTAAATTACATAATGAAGTTGGGTGCATTAGGTTGTTTCAAAAGGTGAAGTTGGCACTTAAGACAAATTAATAGGACAAGTTTGACCTTAAAGACCACGTGAAAAAAAGATTATCTAAAGCCTACTTATGTTTTCTAAACCTAAGTAGCATTATGGTCTACTTATTTACCTAGGCCTACCTACCTACCTACCTAGGTTTTAATTAGAGGAGTCTATATAAATAGGTAAGCCTAGTAAGTGGATACCTACCTATTTATTCTAGGTGGACCTACATACCTAGACCTAAGCCTACACATAAATTGAAATAGTGACACATGTCAACAAACTATTGTTTAGATTCTTTGCCTAGACATAACTCTAAGTAGGACAATTCATGAAGTTGGAAAATAGTTGAAAGTTCAACTTTGAGATTTGGATGAAGGTGGATGAGCTTCATTTGGAAGTAAAAAATGTCTCATCAATTAAAATGGTTTGTCATTTTCAACTAAAATCTTGTCACCTCAATGTTGGTTGAAAAATTGACATGTGTATGTAGGTTTCAACTATGTTATGGGTTCATCTCAATATTGTCAACTATTTTGGTAGGAAGTTGAAAACGTCATTTTGAGTTGAAAAAACACTTTACAATTGGAAGTAACATTTTCAACTTCAAAATGTAATTGAAACATAGTTGAAACCATAGTTGAAAATCCCAATTTTTCTCCTAGTGTCAAAATACGATGTGTCAAATAGGTTCTTACAAAAAAAAAAGATTTTTTTTTTATGACTTGCTAAAACATATGTTAATTTTCATTTCTTAACTTATTACATACAAATTTCATAATTTTTCTAACTGAAAAGTAGGTTTAAACACATTTTTAAAGTTGGTTTCAAATGTAATTTTAATTTATTTTTAAAATTTATTTGCTTTTAATTTTTTAAAAAAATAGATTCTTATAAACTTAATAGAGCCAACTAATGCTACTTGACACATAATTTCACCTAATTTGATGTTACTTTATAATAGATATACAAGAGGTGCAAGGTTAAAGTGGAAATGTCTACTTTTTTTGGTATACTTTATCTTGCCTTGACCCTAAATGAGGTTTAACAACTAATAGTCAAATCATAATTAAATCTTTTTGGGTGAGTTAACTTCAATGCATAAATTTTTGAGATTTGGTGTTTTCGACATGCATACAAAGAATATATAATATTATTAGTAGGAGAAAAAATATGACATATTTGTGCAATTATCCAGTTTTTCTAATGAGTGTCATTTTTCGCCATTTGAACCTATAGACCTGGGTTTAAGAAAAAAAATCCTTTTCATTTGTAACATTTGCAACTTGTCATGGATCAATATTGAAGAGTGCACAACTTTTGTTTTGGCTGATTTTTTGAAGGTTTTGACACAATGTGCTAATGATTTTCCAAAAATGTGGATTATTGTTATGAAAAAAATAATGTTGAAGCTATTCCTATACTACATTATTTATAAAGATTTTTTAATTTGCATAAATAATTTTAAGAGAGGGAATTTTTTGCTACAATTGTATACTTTTTACTAACCTTCATGAGTGTAGATTTTCAACAATTGGGAGCTTGATTGTCTGCCATCATATCTTACCATTGGAACTTTAGAATGTGCATGGATTTAAAATTTGAGAAATGGAAAAACGTTTAACATAATCTCCATGTAATATCCTCCTTTTCATTTATTGGAACTAGGGTTTTTCTAAGGATTTTGTGATGTAGCCAAGGTGGAAACCATCCAAAAACTAATTTAGCCAATTTTAGTTACATGCTAGATATGAAAGAAGAAAAAAACAAAAGTGAATTTTTTTATTGGAATTTTTTTGTCAAAATTCGACCTAGAAATTGTGATTTTAATCAATACATTTTGGCAAAAATTCACCAATAAAAACACATTAATTGGAATTCACTTATCCAAAACACAATCATTCATACTTGACATATATCACTTTTAAACCATAATTTTGTCTTACGGTTCATGAAAACCAATCAACACACCAATATTTGGACATCAATGGTTACCAATACTTAAAGCATTAAATTGTAGATCATCATTTATAGTATGGACATAACTATTGGATTTTTAAAATACTTGTTACTTTAAAAATATTAGTTGAATTCTCTAGTTTTTGGTTTTTTTTTAATCTGAAAAAACCAAAAACCCCCAACATAACCATTAAAATTCCTAGCATGTGCATGTAGGGTTTTGGCCAAGTGCATGATATGCTTGCTTGGGTCTTTCACATTGAGCTCAAGATTGTTCTTGACTATTGCTGAACCTATTGAACCTTGAGGCCAAATCAAGAAAGGGTTTTTTATTTTCCAAACCTCTAATGGGAATTATAGAGATTTTGGGGTGTGAAATAGTTTTATTCTATATTCAGAATGGAGGATGAAGAGATTATCACCATGGGAAAGTTCAAAAGAAAACTAATCCAACTCACTAGATGGACACAATTTATGCATTCTTAGTTGTCATAGTCCAAATTGAAGACAAGTAGAAATTGGTAACTCACTTGTGGTTCATCCACAATTGAGTCTTAATAGGTTTCCAATTTGGATGGTGTAGTACTAATGGTGTTGGGTCAAATAATTTATACTACTTACATGGCTTTTCATGTGTATCTATGTGTGTATGTTGGCATCAACAGAACATAAGATGGACTTGGCCTGGTGAAGGATCAGTTTAGGGAATTATTTGGATTGTCACATGTACACAAAATTTATTTATCGATTGTAAATGAATTTAAAATGTAAAGTTGTCAACAATAATATTGTCAATCTTTAAATTTTGTATGTTCCAATAAGTTTGAATGGTTTAATATTTCCATTAGAAATATGAATGATTTAAAAAAAAGTGAACTCATAATGGATTATATTCATATACTAAATACTATTACAATGTGTTGCTACATGTGGTTTTACCTTGATATTACCAATGGCTATGCACTTATCTTCTTA
>Ga0116228_10006292_pt1 | contig 10612 bp, 7 predicted proteins | sample S1TSphfallax_2_FD_89694 | JGI IMG/M metagenome (GOLD analysis project Ga0116228, IMG submission 89694) | Host-associated microbial communities from peat moss isolated from Minnesota, USA - S1T2_Fc - Sphagnum fallax MG | ecosystem: Host-associated > Plants > Peat moss > Unclassified | place: USA... | reverse complement strand
GTCAGACCCTCGCGGCAATCGTCGCCGGTCGTCTGGATTTTCTCCTTCTTCGCGGCGAGTTCCTTCTCGATGTAATTGTTGAGCGTACGCGTCAACGCAGCGCGATACCCGGCGAGGTGCGTGCCGCCGTCTTTCTGCGGAATATTGTTCGTGTAGCAATACATGCTCTCGGTGTACGACTCGTTCCATTGCATCGCCACTTCGACTTGCGTGTTGCCGTCGCGCGATTGGAACCAAAGGATGGTGTCGTGGACCGGCGTCTTGCTGCGATTGAGATGCTGAACGAAGGCCTTGAGTCCGCCCTCGAACTGAAACACATCGGACTTCTCGTCGCGCTCGTCGTTGAGTTCGATGCGTACGCCTGAATTCAAGAAGGACAACTCGCGCAGGCGCTTCGCCAGAGTCTCGTATACGAACGAAATGTTCGTGAAAATTTGCGCGCTGGGTTTGAACCGCAAGGTCGTGCCGCGCTCTGTAGTCTCACCAATCGCGACCAGCGGTGCAACGGGCTCACCGAGGCGGTATTCCTGGCGATGCACGTGCCCATCGCGACGGATATTGAGTTCGAGGAAGTCGGACAAGGCGTTGACGACCGAGACGCCGACGCCATGCAGGCCGCCGGAGACCTTGTAGGAGCTGTCGTCGAATTTTCCACCGGAATGCAGCACGGTCATGATGACCTCCGCTGCAGAAATGCCTTCTTCGGCGTGAATATCGACCGGGATGCCACGACCGTTATCCGACACCGTGACGGACTCATCCGCGTGGATCGTTACGACGACCCGATCGCAATGACCCGCGAGAGCTTCGTCAATCGCGTTGTCGACGACTTCAAACACCATGTGGTGCAGTCCGCTGCCATCATCGGTGTCGCCGATGTACATGCCGGGCCGCTTGCGAACGGCGTCGAGTCCTTTTAAGACTCTGATTTTACTCGAATCGTATACGTCATTGTCCGACATGGTGGATCCTATCTTCAGGCCGATCATCTTAGCATTTTCTGCCGCTGAAAACGAATCCAGGTGCCCGGAAAACTAGTTACCGATCAATGGCTTGGCGGCTAGTTTCAGAGCTTATGGGCGCTGCAGAGGGATCGTTGCCTGCAAACAGCGCAAGGCGCGGGAAAGTCCTTGCCGGGAAGCACTCGGATACGTCGCTTCTAATCGCGGTAAACTGCTGTATTGGCTAGCGAATTTCCCAATGTCTTCTTCCTCAGGGCCGTAGATCCGGCGACCCGGAGCATCGCTATGGAAGTGCGCTTCGAGATCAACAATCGGGCCGAGCTCCGGCAGTTGCTTGACATGGACAATGATGACTTGAAGGACTATTAAGTTCATACCAACCGCGAGCTGGCGCTCATGCTGGCCGGATCGAAGCCACTGGCCGCATTTGTGGACGTTCATCCATCCGTCGACGGCGCCTTCGGCATTCCCGAGCGTGAGTTTGAGCCGCACGTTGCACCCGGGCTCATCGTCAAACGCGACGTTATCGAGCCACCATCTGCTGATGAGCGTCCGATCGAGGGGCTACGACGAGGTACACGCCTCGGGTCGTACGCATTGAACGAACCATCGATGTTCCACGTGGAACCAATCAGCCGGGACTGACGGCTCCGTCGGCGATCCGGTATTGCCGACCCGGGGAACCGAAGGCGCTGACCGTCTGCAAGCTAGTGACGACCAGTTGGTTGGCGCCACCCGCGAGTTCCGCGATCAGCTGACCTAAATGTGCGTCATCGAGCTCCGCCGCGGGGTCGTCGAGCAGCAAGGTCGGTCTCGCGGTGGCATCCGGCGGAAATAACTCGATTTGAGCGATCAACAAAGCGGCCGCGAGCAGCTTCTGTTGTCCCCGGGATATCCGATCCTTCGCCGTCACGCCGTTCAATTGGATGGCTAGCTCGGCTCGATGCGGTCCCACCTGGGTACTGCGACGTTCCACGTCAAGCTTCCAGCTCTGACTCAAGGCGTCTTCGAAACCCAGCTCCCGCGACCAGCCCTGGCGATAACTCAAGGCGAGGTCCTGGCCCAAGAGCCGTTTCGCGAGTTCTTGGGCTACGCCGGCCAGGCGTTGCAAGTAGGTATCGCGTGCCTTGGTGATCTCCTCCGCGGTCCTCGCGAGTTCCTGGTCCCACGCCGACACAACACTGCGTGGCTGTCCGGTTTTGAGTGCCGCGTTACGCTGTTTCAGGCTTTGTTGATAACGCTGCCAGTTGGGAATAAAGCGAGGTTCCACGTGGAACACTCCCCAATCGAGAAATCGCCGGCGTCTCCCGGGACCTTCCTCGATCAGTTTGTGCACTTCGGGGTCGATGATTTGAACGGGGAATATCAAGGCGAGCTCGGCCAAGGACGCCGCAGGCGCGCCGGCGACTCGTGCCCGTATCCCGTCTCGAAGCCCCTCAACCCCTAAGGGCACGCGTCGCGCAGGCAGTTCGATCTCGCCGAACACTGTAAAGCAATCCCGGCCACGTCGAATCAGATGCTCCAACCGACGGGTTCGGAAGGAGCGACCACGGCCCAATACGTAGAGGGCCTCGAGCAGGCTGGTCTTGCCAGAGGCATTCGGGCCTCTGATCAGCGTGAAGCGGGGGTCAAACTCCAACTCCACCGACTGCAAGCAGCGGAGATCCGTTACCTGCAGCCGGCGCAAAGCCACAGGTGCTTAGAGCCTCATGGGCATGACGACGTAGCGCGCTGAGCCATTACCAGGGGAGCGAATCAAGCAGCTGCTATTGCTGTCCGTGAGCCCCAACTCTACGTCCACGCCGTCGATGGCCGCGAGCGCATCGAGCAAATAATTGACGTTGAAACCAACCTCGAGATCGGCACCCTCATAGCCGACCTCGATCTCTTCCTCGGCCTCTTCTTGCTCCGGATTGTGCGCTTGCACCGTGATCAGATTCTTCTTCACGGTAATGCGGATACCGCGGTATTTTTCGTTCGAGAGGATCGAGGTACGCTGCAGCGCTTGGCGCAATGCATCGCGGTCCGCTTTGATGGCAGCCACAGGAGCGGCCGGAATCACACGCGAGTATTCCGGGAAACGCCCGTCAATGAGCTTCGAAGTGAAGCGAACGTCGCCAATCTGAGCGCGAACATGATTCGAGCCTATCGCCAGCTCCGCATCGCCCTCGGGGGTCAAGATCCGCTGCAACTCGAGCACGCCCTTGCGCGGCACGATGACTTGCTGCGACACGCGCGCCTTGCTGACCAAGGTCCCTTCGGATAACGCCAAGCGGTGACCGTCGGTCGCGACCGCGCGCAGAACCTGGCCATCGATCTCGAGCAACATCCCGTTCAGGTAATAACGCACGTCCTGTTGCGCCATCGAAAAATGCGTCTTTTCCAGCAGTCGCAATAAATCCTTGCGCGCAATCTGCACGCTCTGCTGCGCATTGATGTCATCGACGATCGGAAAATCCGCCGCCGGCAGAGTCGACAAGCTAAACCGGCTCCGACCCGCCTTGATCACGACCTTCTCGGCTTCAACCGACAGCGACACCGAGAGTTTCTCAGGCAGCGCACGCAAGATGTCCAAAAACTTTCGGCCCGGAACCGTGATCTCACCGGCATGGGCAACGGAAACATCCGCGGTCGCTGCGACCAACTCCACCTCGAGATCCGTTGCCGTGATCGACAAGCGCCCGTCGCGCGCGCTGAGCAGCACGTTGGCAAGCACGGGCATCGTCTGGCGGCGCTCGACGACACCGATCACGGCTTGCAACGGAGCCAACAATTTTTCGCGCTCTGCGGTCAATTTCATCTGGTCACCTGTGCAGCCATTCTTAGATTTAAGTTCTTAATATAGATTATTACTATGATTACTGAAGGCTCGTTTCTACCTGGATAAGCGAAAAATCCACTTTGCAATCAACACCTTGAAGCAAGCATAAGAACGTCCCGCGCCTGTTCAGCTTCTCTGCGCAAACCGTGTTTGAAATGTGGATAACTCCAGCTGCAAATTCATCCACAGCTTCTCCAGCGCTAACCAGCCAGTGTTCTCAACAGGTTTAAATAGTCCTCACCGATGCGTCGTTCCGTCTCCCGCAGTTCCTTGATCCGGCGACAGGCATGCAAGACGGTCGTATGATCCCGACCGCCGAACGCGTCACCGATTTCCGGCAAGCTGTGATTCGTCAATTCCTTCGCAAGCGCCATGGCCACTTGGCGCGGGCGCGCGATCGAGCGGCTGCGCCGCTTGGACAGCAAATCCGCGATGCGAATCTTGTAGTACTCCGCCACGGTTTTCTGAATATTCTCCACCGTCACGAGCTTTTCTTGAAGCGCCAACAAATCCCGCAGCGCATCCTTCGCGAATTCGAGCGTGATGGGTCGTCCCGTAAAATTGGAGGTGGCAACCACGCGGCGCAAAGCCCCTTCGAGCTCACGCACGTTGGAGCGGATTCGCTTGGCGATGAAAAACGCCACTTCCTCCGGCAAGTCCACGCTCGCGAATGATGCCTTGCTCATCAGGATCGCAACGCAGGTCTCCAATTCGGGCGGCTCGATCGCCACCGTCAAACCCCAGCCGAAACGCGACTTGAGCCGTTCCTCGAGCCCGTCGACTTCCTTCGGGTACCGATCGCAGGTCAGAATCACTTGCTGCTGGCTCTCCAACAGCGCATTGAACGTGTGGAAAAATTCTTCTTGCGAGCGTTCCTTGTTCGCGAAGAATTGAATGTCATCGATCATCAAGGCGTCGACGGAACGATACGCCGTCTTGAAATCGTTCATCTTGTTGTGTTGCAGCGCTTTGACCATGTCGCCGACGAAGCGCTCACTGTGCACGTAGGCGACGCGCGCAGTCGCATTGCGCTCGCGGATCTTGTTGGCCACCGCGTGCATCAAGTGGGTCTTGCCGAGACCGACCCCGCCGTAAATGAACAAGGGGTTATAGGCCTTGCCGGGGTTATGCGCGACTTGAATAGCCGCAGCCTTCGCGAGCTGGTTGCTCTTGCCCTCGACGAAGGTATCCATGGTGAAATCCGCATTGATCCGGCCGCCCAACAAGAACTCAGCGACGCGGATCGGCGGGCCGCCCTGGCGGATATCCTGATCGTTACTCGCGGGTGCGAGTACCGGCGTCGACGAGAGGTTACCGGCACGCGTGCCGACATCGAGTACGATCTCAGGAATCGAGCCCTCGGCGAAGTCACGCACGAGTTCCTTGATCCGAGGTAAGGAGTTAGCGCCCAACCAATCAATGACATACCGGTTGGGTGCAAGCAGCCGTAGTTCCCCGTCGCGCTCGATCGGCTGCAGCGGGCGAACCCACGTATTGAACTGCTGCTCCGGGAGTTCGCTCTCGAGCACACGCAGACAGCGATTCCATAGCGTCTCTGACAAGAGCGCTCTCCCTAGTCCAAACGATGGGGTAAACCTTACGGAAGGGCAGGGAGTCTAGCTCCAACTCACGGAAGCGTCTATTGACACCTGCGGGTCGCCTCAGTACCCTTCCCGCCTTTCCGCGAAGGTCGCGCCTCGTTGGCGTGTCCCGCTAATCTTCAACTCGGCCGCTGCTATGAAACGTACATTCAATCCCAGTAACTTGCATCGGGCGCGCACCCACGGGTTCCGGGCCCGCATGGCTACGAAAGCGGGTCGTCGATTGCTGGCCCGTCGCCGTGCGAAAGGCCGTAAGCGCCTCTGCCCGTAACGCCGGCGCCAAGCTCTTCGGGCTTCGTCAAGCTGAGGTTCGAGCCGACCCGGCGTTTGCATCAACCAGCTGAGTTTCGCGAGGTCCGCACACGTGGCCGCCGGGTGAGCGACGACTACTTTAGTTTATCGGTGCTCGCGAACAATGAAACCCATCCGCGCCTCGGGCTCGCGATTGCTACCCGCACTTTTGGCTCGGCAGTCGCCAGAAATCGCATCAAACGTCTCACTCGTGAGTCCTTCCGCTTGAACCAACACGCGCTTCCCCCGGTCGATGTGACGGTTACGGCACGTGATGCGGCGCGTAATGCGAGCGCTCCCGAGTTGCGCGCGAGTTTGCAGCGCCATTGGCAAACGATCAGCAAGCGATGGTAGCGCCATGCGGCAACTGCTGATTTGGATCATTCGCGCCTATCAACTCGGCTTGAGCCCGCTGCTTGGGTCCCGCTGCCGGTTTTATCCGAGCTGCTCGTGTTATGCGCACACCGCCATCGAACGGTTCGGTGCGCTGCACGGCACTTGGCTCGCCCTGCGCCGCATTTTGCGTTGCCACCCTCTGACACCAGGCGGCTACGACCCGGTGCCGGATAAGAGATCGCTGCATGTCTAACATTCGTCCCTATTTGTGGGCCTTCCTCGCGGCCCTGTTATTCCTGAATTACCAAGCCTGGATGCAGGACTACGGATCCACCGAGCACGCGGCATCGACGCCCACGGCCACCGGTGCTCCGGCTGCCGGTGCTGCGTCCCTCGCCGCATCGGTACCGAATCTCGATGCCGCGAGCACGGCCACCACGGCGGGCACGGCGCCGGCCCCTGCACTGACCGCGGCCACGCCGGCGCCGATCGCCGCCGCCAACAGCGTTGCCGCGCTCGATGCGTCGAGCCCGTCCATCCATGTCAGAACGGATGTGCTCGATCTGCAGATCAGTCTCAAGGGCGGCGAACTCGATCAGGCGGATCTCTTGGCGTATCCCTTGCACAAGGATCAGCCCGACGTGCCGGTCCGTTTGCTCAATCACGATAGCGAAGCGACGCTCTATGTCTTGCAGAGCGGACTGGTCGGCAAGGGGGATGACGCGCCCACGCATCTTGCCACTTGGACTTCGCCCACGAGCTCTTACGTGCTAGCGCCCGATGCGAAAGAGTTGCGCGTGCCCTTGACCTGGACCGATGGGCACGGGCTTGAGGTCACCAAGACCTTCGTCTTTCAGCGCGGCGACTATGCGATTGCCCTCGACTACGACATCCGCAACGACGGCACGACGCCGCGTGAACTCGCCACCTACGCGCAAATCTTGCGCCATTGGGAACCGGCGAAGCGCTCCTACTTCGACGTGGAAACCTACTCGTTCAAAGGTCCGGCGCTTTATAACGGCAAGAAGGCCATCAACCTCAAGGTCGAAGACGCCGAGGACGCGAAATACAAAGAAACCGTGACCAACGGCTGGATCGCCGCGCTCCAGCATCACTTCGTCGCCGCAATCGTGCCCACGCCCGACCAACCCTTCACCTATCAGTTGAGCATCATCGGCAAAGAGTTTCTGCTGCGCGCGACCGGCCCGACCTTGACGCTCGCCCCGGGCTCGGACACCAAGCTCGCCGAGCAGCTGTTCGTCGGACCGAAGCTGCAAGCGCAACTCGCGGCCACGGGTCCGGAACTGCAGCGCGCGGTCGATTACGGGCGCCTGACCGTGCTCTCGCAACCCTTGTTCGCGACGCTCAAGTGGGTGCACGGCCTGATCGGTAACTGGGGCTGGTCGATCATCATCGTGACCGCCTTGATCAAGCTGATCTTCTTCCCGCTGAGCCAGGCGAGCGGCCGTTCGATGGCGAAGATGCGTGCCGTCGGCCCGCGCATGAAGCAAATCCAGGAGACGTTCAAGGACGACCGCGAAAAGCTCGGCCGCGCGATGATGGATCTCTACAAGAAGGAGAAGATCAATCCGCTCGCCGGCTGCCTGCCGATGGTCATCCAGATCCCCTTCTTCATCTCGTTCTATTGGGTCCTGCTCGAGAGCGTGGAGATGCGCCAGGCGCCCTTCATGTTGTGGATCAACGACCTGTCGGCCCGCGATCCGTACTTCGTGCTGCCACTCCTCATGGGCGGCGCGATGTTCGCGCAATTCAAACTCAATCCCGCGCCCCCTGACCCCATGCAGGCGAAGATCATGCAGTTCATGCCGCTGGTCATGACCGGCATGATGGCCTGGTTCCCGTCGGGACTCGTGCTCTATTGGCTCACCAATACAGTGCTGTCGATCGCGCAGCAGTGGTACGTGAACCGCGTCGTGGAAACCGAGGCCACCAAGCGCCGGTCCTGAAGACCATGCCTACCGCCGATACCGTCGTGGCCGTCGCAACCGCTCCGGGGCGAGGGGCGGTCGGTATCGTGCGTGTTTCCGGCGCCGACGTGCCCAGCCTCGCGCGGGCCGTTTTGGGCCGAGTGCCGGCGCCGCGGCTGGCCACCTACGCGAGCTTTCTCGCCGCGGACGGGACGTCGATCGATTCGGGTCTGGCAATTTATTTCCCGTGCCCCGATTCCTTCACCGGCGAACACGTCCTGGAGCTGCAGGGCCACGGGGGCGCCGTGGTCCTCAATCAGCTCGTCGAACGAATGCTACAGCTCGGCTGCCGCCGGGCGCGGGCCGGTGAGTTCAGCGAGCGCGCCTTCCTCAACGGCAAGCTCGACATGGCGCAAGCCGAAGCCGTCGCCGATCTCATCGACGCCGGCACGGCGGCCGCGGCGCGCGCCGCCGTGCGCTCCCTGCAGGGCGAGTTTTCACGCCGCATCAGCGCGTTGCAGGCTGCTTTGACCGAACTGCGGGTCTACGTCGAAGCGGCCATCGACTTTCCGGACGAGGAAATCGATTTTCTCGACGATCCGGCGACCGCGGCGCGCCTCGCAACCATCCTTGCCAGCTACGCCGAGCTGCTGGGTGCGGCGAAGCAGGGGGTGCTGTTACGCGAGGGCATGACGCTCGCAATCGCGGGCAAGCCAAACGCCGGCAAGTCCAGTCTCTTGAATGCGATCGTCGGTGAAGATGTTGCTATCGTGAGCGAGCACGCCGGTACTACGCGCGATGTGCTGCGCCGGACGATCGAACTCGACGGCCTGCCGCTGCATCTCGTCGATATGGCCGGACTGCGCGATGCCGGCGACGCGGTCGAGCGCGAGGGTATCCGCCGCGCGCACCGGGAGATTCGCAGCGCTGACCGAATCCTGTATCTGGCGGACGTCAGCGTGCCCGGCGAGGACAGCTTGCCGGGTTTGCGTGCGCAGCTGGACGCGCTGCCAGCAGGTGTCGCCGTGACCGTCGTTTTCAACAAGATCGATCTCGTCGGCTTGCCCGCACAAGTACTTCCGGACACGGCTCCCGCGCAGCTCTACCTCAGCGCCCGCACCGGCGCCGGGCTGGACTTACTGCGCGCGCATCTCAAGCACTGCGTAGGCTATGAGGGGTCCGAGACCGGCGCCTTGTCGGCGCGTTCTCGGCATCTCGATGCCCTGCGCCGCGCGCTCGCGAGCACGCAGGCCGCCGAGCGGGCCATAGGCCGCACGGGCGCCGTGGAACTGTTCGCGGAGGAGCTGCGCGCCGCCCAGCGCGCGCTCGGGGAAATCACGGGAGAACTGACCAGCGAGGATTTACTCGGTCAAATCTTCGGGAGCTTCTGCATCGGAAAATAGCGGAGCGTCCGGAGACGTCCAGCGACTTCCGCTGGCTAAGCGCAGGGCTGCAACGGAACCTCCCGCGAATACACCTCTTCGTTAAAGTTACGGAGGAGCTCCGCATAGGACCACGCCTGGTAGGACGGGTGGCTCGTATCCGACTCCCCTCCTGAAAATCGGGTCCTGACTAACCCGTCTTTATGGGTTAGTCTTGCGGTCTCCCACTGCTTCAATTCGACGATGATCAGCTTGCTGCGGTTCAGCTCGTCGATTCCGGAAAGCAACAAGTCAATGCGCTTGGCAGTTTGTGGAATTACGTACTCGATCGCGACACCGCAGTCGTCCGGAATCGACTCATCGCGCAGCACCTTCGCCATCGCAAGCAGGGATTCCTTCCACGCTCGGATTTCTGTCTTGGCGACGCGGTGTCCTGTACGGGCCTGATATGCGCCAAGCACCACGGTCTCGATGTCCTGACCGAAAGCGTCATTCAGAAAGCCGCCCTTGGTCGACTGGTAAATGATCATCGGCGGTTGCGACGCTCAGGTGTCCGAGTACTTGCGGGCGGAACTCTTGAAGATCGTCGCAGGGTATTTCTCGGCGTTAAGTACTATTCTTGCACGCACCGCCTGCACCAGATCGACATTGAGTTTGTCGGCGAGACGGATCAGGTAGATCTGTACATCTGCCAGCTCGTCCGTCACCGCGCACCGCTGCTTGTCGCTGAGGCTTCTGCTCTGTTCCTCCGTCAACCATTGGAAGGGTTCCAACAGTTCCGCCACCTCCACGGCAAGCGCCGAAGCCAAGTTCTTTGGCGAGTGAAACTGGTCCCAGTCCCTCTCCGCCGCGAACGCTCGCAGTTCGTCGCGCAGATCTTTTAGTTCAGACATATGGATGGTCTCTGCGCGTTTATCGTGCGGGTAGAAGACACTTGTGCATGATCGCTCAGAGTTCGTGATTTCATTGCAGCGCCAGCATCCTGACGAAACCCGCGATCCGCTCAGCCTCGGCGCTGGTCAGGTCATTTGGAATATTGACCAGCGTCACGACGAGGCCTGGGCGAATCGGAATCGCCGAACGATACGTTCCCGCCACTTCATCCGGGGCTTGTTCCGTAGACGTTTCCCTCGTTATAGACCCATCGTTTCCGACTTCCCTGTCTTTCTTACGCGGTCCGGTGGTCGTCCGTGTCTTGACCGTGAAATTCGCCGGATCATCGCGCCAGCTGAGGAATAGATCGACCGCTCGGCGAACCCGGCGGCCGTATTCCTTCAGCGACGAGGGATTG
>Ga0116228_10006290_pt1 | contig 10614 bp, 3 predicted proteins | sample S1TSphfallax_2_FD_89694 | JGI IMG/M metagenome (GOLD analysis project Ga0116228, IMG submission 89694) | Host-associated microbial communities from peat moss isolated from Minnesota, USA - S1T2_Fc - Sphagnum fallax MG | ecosystem: Host-associated > Plants > Peat moss > Unclassified | place: USA... | reverse complement strand
CCATTTGGATGTGGGCCCCGTGGAGAGGTCCAGAGTATACTATAAGGGGGAAGGTGGTGGCTTCCTCCAAGTCCGGGCCATGGTGAGTCTTGTATGTCCATTGTTAAGAATTCAAGCTCAACTAGTTAGGTTTCATTAATTACTGGAGTAGGAAAGTAACTAGGTTACTTTCACAAGGTTGAATTACTTTCGTTACTTATTTTAGTTTGGTTATTTGTGGTTTAGTCTTTTAGTTAAATACCTTGGTGTTGATGGTTTGCCTCTCTTTTCTTCATTACACAAGTTTGTGTATTTCTCGTGATAAGAACCTTGGAAAATTCTTGATGTTGTGTTTTGTGTTGTGAGTATTATGTTGTAGTTTCCTTTCAATAAAGATTTATGTTTGCACTTGAATAGATCTCCTATATGTTAACATCCGTGTTGCCCGTGGCTCGTCCTAGCACCAAAGGTGCTCCAACTATGCATTAACTACTTTGTGTGGGTTGTGTGCAGGCCCGTGTGAGTGAATAAGCTTGTCAACTCTTCCTAGTCCCATCCCGGAGCTCCAACACGCCCTTTTACCCCTCAAAGTGTTGTGAGCTAGGGAGCGCGTCCCAACTCCTCCCTCTTCTGTTGTCTTTCACTTGGATTCACATTTGAGTCCTTCAAGGAGTTGGGAGTGCGTCACTGGGAATTTTGGCACTCCCACTTTGGAATCCCAGGACTAAATGACATTTGGGTGTTAGTCCCGTGGCCAAGCACAAAGTATAATATAAGGGGGAAGGTGATGGTTTCCTCTAAGTCCAAGTCGTGGTGAATCTTGTGAGTCCATGTTTATTCATGGTTCGTTGTGCACCAAAGTGCTCCAACTACGCACTAACCAACTTATTGTTTGGTTTGTGCAAGTCTATGTGAATAATCGAATTGCTTGTCAATCTTCCTAGTCCCCATCTCAGAGCTCCAGCACGCCCCTTTATCCCCAAGGTGCTGCAAGCAAGGGAGCGCACCCCAATTCCTTTTCCTTCCATTGTCTTCACCTTTGGACTCATAGTTGAATCCATTAAGGAGCTTGGGGGTGCGTCAATCAATGGGTTGGCCATGACCATGAACGAAATCAAATAATTACTCCTAATGATTAAAGGATTGGACTTTGTACAAGGAACCAAACATTCACTACCACCACCATGGAGGGGGCAAATATAATGTGAGATGGGACTAATGTTCTAAAGGACATAACTATGACATTAATGTTTGGGCTGGCTAACATCACTCCCACCCCCCAAGCCTTAATGATCCAATACAATGGTCCAATTGCTTCATAATTAGTGGTGGACAATGTCACATTAAATGGGCATATATCAAGCTGATATGGGGCTTTGGGGGAAGCTATAAAGTCCAAACCATTATTTGAGGAAGAAATTGGTGTAATAGGCATGGAAATTGGGCATCCAATTGCTATATCCAAGGGGGAACATGTTGAGGTGGCAACATATGCATTGCCCATAGTAAAATTTGGTCAAAGAAATGAGGATAGAAACCTAGTAAACATGGATGTAAATTATGGAAGTGAAGATTTGCCTATGCATGGTAATAAAAAAGGTTCACCATGTGGAGAAACAAAGGAAATAACTAATGTTTTCAAGGGCATAGTACAATACTCAAATTCAAGGGAAGAAGGTGGAACAAGTGATATTCAAATGTTGGAAGTTAAAAGAGCAAAGGGTTCAACCTATGCTTTTGCCCACAAAAAGTTGAGGAGGGATGGAACCAAAAAAAAAAAAATTGTTAATTGAATCATGAGAGATTAACACATTTGACACTTGACCTTGTGCATCAAGAGGGTCCCCTACTCAAGCCACTAGAAAGGACAACTTTTATAATGTGGATGGTTCACCACATACAAGTCCAATTGAACAAGTTGGTGGCCCTCTTGATATTTTAATTTTGGACAACCAATAACCAATAGTAGCTGAGGGCTTGGGAACCTAGGTAGAGGGTGATATTGATGCATTGACACAAATGCAAACCCACCCCCAATCCGAGGGGAAAGCAATTTATGGAAATGGTGGGGTTGGGGAGGCTAATATGGTTATTATGGAATCTATGTGTAGTGGTCGAATGAGAACCATTCAGGTTCCAACAACCAAGTTGGAATTCAAGCCAAAGTACTCAATGCATGTTCTACCACCTCATGATCAAGTTGGCAACAAGAAGGGGAAGAATGTAACAACAGAAACAACTATGGTTGAGCCTAAGAAACAGCTACCCACAAAGAAGTTTGGCAAGAAAACTAGAACAATGTATGCTCGAGTTGACACTGTAAGTGAACTATTCATACAATTGATCATAGGTATGAATAGTGGTTAATGTAGTTGTTAGAATAACCATTGATCCTTGAACACTTGCATTCAAGTTGTAGGTAAAGGGTTCAAACTAACATTTATAGTTGTGATGGTAGACCCCACTGAAGTTTGGCACCAAATGTTGGATTCTCCACCCTAGATACCTTGGTGTAGTGGTGGCAAAAGGGATTGTAGGTGTCAACTTTGGGTGAAAATGGGGAATTAATAAAAAAATGTGTACTATGATATTTGAATTAGCAAAGTTTATTTTCTAATTTCTTAGGTGAGCATTGTAGCATCCATCATGATTGGTTGATATTGTACAAAAATTTTGAGCAATGAATTATGGATGGTTTTAAACTAACATTTGGACAAGTGTGATTTTTGCATAGAAGTGTATGTTTATTTTTGCAAATGTGTGCAAATGGTTGGAATCTTCCAATATAGCACTAGATATGGCAAATTAGTTCATGATGTCAACTATGCCACCAAGGTAAATGTTTATAACATAATTGGAAGTTTTGAACAAAGGCCTATGCCACGAAGGCTTATGCCACTTAGCATCACAAAGGTTTAACGTGTCATTCAACCTATATCAATAAGACTTAAGTGTATATCACTAAGGCCTATGGCCATCAACCTATGTCACTAAGGTGTAATATGTCACTAGGGCTATGATAGTAAAGCTTGTGTCATCTAGTGGCCTATCCCACTAAAGTTATATTGCTCATAATTTTTGTGTCTATTGGGTTTGGTGTAATATGTATTTGAAGCCTATGCCATTAAGGCATGTTGAAATAATTATATTGGTTTCATAGAATTTGGAGGGATTGTTCACCAAGTGTTAAGTTTCATTAAGTACCAAATTTTGTTATTGATATTGTTTATAAGAATTATTGTTCATGAAATGTTGGTGTCGATTTGTTTTATAAATCCTTTGATATTGCAAGGATTGGATACAAGTTGTGGAAAAATAAACTAAGGAGGCCATAGATGTGAGTCTGGGGGGGGGAAGGTAATGTGCAACATTGTAGAGGCAAAAATATTTGTGGAACACCCCACACAAGATTATTGTCAAGCTTCCATTGATGAAGGAGAAGAAGAAAATACTTTGAAAATCCCAAGGGAATTTAGAAGGTGCAAACTTGTTGCTATAATATGCTATTAAATATTCAATCCTCACTTTAATAAAGTCACGTTTATACCCTGTCTAACTTGGTGTTTATGTGGTTGGGTTTGTAAACAATTGGCATTAATTTTTTTAGTCTTAGTTAAGGTAACATCACCTATTTAACAATAGTTGAATTTATGTATTAATATGAGAAAGATGATAAATTGACCTGCAAGTCAATAAAATATTTCAAAAATTGGGGCATTACAACCAATTTTGATTGATATCTTCTAATGTATGAAGATTTTGATGTGATTTTGACACATATGTTCATATTGCTAATGGGTCATTGTAGTGGCATGGAGTTGAGAATATCTTTGCACCAAGATGTGATATTAGGAGGCATGTGTCAATTTAAATATTCAAAGTGTCCCAAACCACTAGCTAGTTAGACAATTGTTTGCAATGTTTAATCAATGGATTTGATCCCACTAAAGTATGCTCAAATTTTTATAGATCTCCATTGAAGTCCAAAGGTAGCAAGGTATATATATTTGGTTAAATTAAGCATCTATAGATAATGGTTAGTTGTTATCCTAAATAGGTATTGGAGTGGAGTTTAGTGGAAAAGGGTGGGGCATGCTGGAATATATCATAGTGGGGTGCTTCCCATACATTTTAGATCCCCTCATGTTGATATACGCCCATACCACTTAAACCACATGCATCCATCTACAACAATATGGGGTTTAGCCCCACATGGCAATACAAGGGATTGTATGAACCCTTAGTAGAAGTTGATTAACCATGCATGCAACATGGTGTGCACACATTACAATTCTTTCCAATAGTCATTAACATAACTTATCATTAAAAAATCACTATGCACCACATGAAGATTGTGTGCAACCATTTTGGATCATCATCTAATGTAATCACTAGAAGATAAATACAATACACATCCACTAAAACAATAAGTGGAATAATCATAAGAAAATCACTATGCAATCACTAAAGTCATTAATCTGCATTTCACTTGAGGATCACATAGATAATCCACTTGCCCTTGTCTTGGGTAGATCAATGCCATTACACTAGACTAATCCACTAGGATTCCACTGGTTGTTGCCACATGACCTCATTCATTGGTCAATTTCATTATGTTAAACAAGATGTCACTATAATATCATTATAGTGGAATTGGTCCAATCCATTAGAAACTGAGTGGATTGTGCAATGGCTAGGACCACATCCCCTAGTAGTGCTTATGTTAGGCTACTTTTAACTATTCTAAGGTTATTTTTCATTTTCTAAGTTATTTCACCCTACAATATTTACTGTTATTTATGGCTATCTTTAGTTTTCTTTTGTTATTTATAGCTTTCACCTTAGGTTATTTTGGTAATTCTAAGTTATTTTTAGTTATTTTATGTTACTTTTGGCTATTTTCAACTATGTAAGGCTATTGTTGGTTACTTTTGGTTATTGAAGGTTATTTCACCTTATGTTATTATTGGATATTCTAAGTTATATTACCATAGGCTATTGGTGGCTATTAGTTTGTTGGCTATTGTTAATTATTCTATTGGTGGCTATTGGTTGCTCTTCTATTGGTGATTATTATATTGATGGTTATTAATGGCTATTGGTAGCTATTATGTGGTGGCTATTAATGCCTATTGGTGGCTAAATCACCATAGACTATTGGTGGTTATTTTATTAGTGGCTATTGTTGGTTATTTTATTACAACCCATTGGTGGTTATCTTATTGGTGGTTATTAATGAATATTTTTATTGGTGGATATTAATGCTTATTTTATGAATGGTTATTAATGGTTATTCTAATGGTGGTTATTGGTGGCTATTTTATTATAAGTTATTTTGGATATTTTAAGCTATATTATCATAGGATATTGGTAATTATTTTATTGTAAGTTATTTTAAATTATTTTTCATAAGCTTTTATTGGTTTTTTTTAGGTTATTTTTACCCTAGGTCATAATATTTTACTTTAACTTATTTTAAATTATCATACTTAGGATTAAAAAAAACTTATAATAACATACAATAAAATGACCTTGAATAACCTAAAATACAACTTGAAATAACATATATTAACTTAAAAGAAAATAACTTAAGGTATAACTTAAGGTTAGTTGAATAATTCAATTTAAAATAATTTAAAATAAAAAACCTATAATAAATTAGTTAAGATAGCTTAAGGTTGAATAATGTATAATAGTTTAGGGTATAATAATTTATAATAGCTTATAATAATTTATAATAACTTAGGGTATAAGTTCGAATAACTAAGGTAACCTAAAATAATATAAGGTATATCATAAAATAACATAAGGTATTTAAAACAACAACATAAAAATAAACCTATTTACCATAATAAATTATAATAGTGAATTATGTCAATCAATAGTGAAACATGATGTTTATAAAGTGATATTATAGTGAAATAACTTTAACTAGGGTGAAATCATTACAGTGCAGTGAACTTATTTCACTTTTAAGGTCCCATAGTGATTTAGGTTAGTGAACTACACCCCACTTTTGTACTAGTGTACATTTTATGAGCCTCACCTTTAATTCATCCATTCCTCCCTTCAAGTATGTAAAGGTTGTGCATGGAACTTGGGTTTATTCTCCCTTTCATGATTTCATGACATTAAATTGTTATTAAGCCTTAGGAATAAACTTTTTGTGCAAATAAGAATATGTTACAATAAATTGATATGTTATTTTGATTATAGAAATGTTCACAAAAACATGTGTACATGTTTTTGGTGAGTGATCTCATAAGGTGAAATCTTTAAATACATGCGATGAGTTCTTCATTGGGTGTAGTTTCTATAAAAATCAAACTTTAAACATATGGGTGATTTTAGCCTAAAAATGTAAAAGTTTCATCTTTTGTTTCATTTTTATTGTCAATGTTTCGTATGGTAAAATGGGCTTCTATAGGAATTTAATTTATGTGACATACCAATGTATTAATAGGGATTCAATTGACAACAAACTTATCCTTGGGTGGTACCACTAGGAATGTCAAACCCCAAGTTTCTATGACCCATCCAACTTTAGGACAACATAGATTCACATAAAGAAAGCTTTTCATTCCAAATTATTTATCAAAAGGTTGCCAAAGTCATGTAGAATTCAAAATTCTAATTAAATCATTTAAAAATGTGTTTTGATGTGAAAAATGAATGCATAAGGAAAAAGTTTCAAGAATGTCACATGAAGGATTTTTTGATCAAGAACACAAAAGGAATCTATTTTTTGGGAAATTTTATTGGATGTTAATTTTTTAGAATACTTCTAATGCCAACCTAATTGATGTCTTTTATAGATAATTGATTGAATCAATCTTGATTTAGTTATGAAATTTTGAAATTAAGATCATGAAGCCCCAAAGGGCCATTGATGTTAAGAACACATATGATAACTATTTTCACCATTTGTTGTTTTAATGACTAGTTTGGATCATTCCCTTATGCATGTACTAGATAAATAAGAAAGAATATTTAATGTGTAAATGTAAGGACACTTGAAAAAAAAGTTAGGAATTATGTCAAGAATGGTTTAGGAATTAAAATATTAATGCATATTATATGTTTTTGGGTGTTCATTATTTTTCATGAATGTGTGCATAGGTGGGGAACACATAGCCCACCTAGTCCAATCAAATAAACCAATGTATAAGTAAATGGAATTTTATTTCTCAAATTGGGTCCACCTTTCCTATGGTTTTGGTAAGGTGGTTCTAATGGTACCACCAAAGGAAAAGTTTGTTGTTGAATAATAACCTTCATAGGTTCATACCTTTCATAGGTTACATGTTGATTTATAAATCATAATGGGATAAAAATCCCATTAGGTATATTTAATAAAGGGAATAAAAAAACCAAGACCCACAAAATGCAAAGGTGGAATGGTAGATATAGTCATGCCAAATATCTTGTGAACAAGAGTTTTGACTATAATAGTACAAAAGTCATTTCAACACATGTCTATTGAATAATTAATTAATTAGTTTTGAAAATCCCATGGTGAAAATTTGAATATTTTAAAAGATTTTTTATTTTTGTTCACAAAGTTTTGGTTTGCAAAATAAATGTTTAGGGTTTATGGTAGGATGAGAATCAAGACCGAAATATCATGTGTCCAATTGCCTTTTGTAAATAAGAATAAAAATGTGGAACAATGTAGAGGTGGTAATCTTCCTTACAATACTACTAAGGAAAAACATGGGATGGGTCGTTGTGACATTGTTGACTCTTAAATGTGAGGAATTTTTTTGATGCTTGCATAGTTGATGATTTTTATTTGAATTAATTGATGTTGACAAACACAAATCAAATATTAAAAATATATATTAGTAGAAAAACCCCATTTTGACTTGTTTTAGATTTTTAAAATGTCGTTTGTGACTATTTTGGAGAAGCAAAATGGGGTTATCTATTAATGTTACATTTGAAAGGTATGTGTGCAAGATTATAAAGATTGCATGTGAGCTTACCAAATTGCCATTTGTCGTAGTCCTAATGTCAGGTGTTCATTGATCACCTTTGTCTTTGTGTTTAATCATTGAAATATTTGTTTCAAGGTTTCTTATGGAATGTTATAAATATTTGTTGGTGTACAATGGTAGGAAGAAAAGGTAGGACATAGTGGCATCCTTACATTTCAACTAAGTAATAGTGCACACATTATTCCAAGCCTCCCTAAATAGCGACTTCCAATGCATGTTTATGTAGCATAACCACCTATAGGTCATTTTGGAAATTATTGAGGCTATTAGCACAATAACACATTTTGGGATTTGTAACTAACTTTTATGACTATGTATTAGTTAGAAAGGACATTTACGACTGGTGACTATTGAGTTGCTAAACCCATGGTGTTTCACCCATTAGTCACAAAAGACATATAATTGTAAAACCTAATCATCTTATCAACTAGGATTTTTTTATTTTCTTATAATATTGAAATTCCATATCATTGACCTTGGTATGACATGTAAAATGCATGCCATGTCAACCTAGTCATTTTACTCAACTAAAAGTTATAAAAGATGTCGTGATAGATGGATCACATGTCAAAAAGTTACAAACATATGTTCCAATATGAATCATCACACATGAGCAAAAGTCAACCTAGCTTAACCTAAATAGCCTAAGTAGTTAGCCTAACCAAAAGTCAACCTAGCCTAGCTAGCCTAGGCTAAGTGGCCTAGGTTTAAAACATACTTCGACCTTCTAACCTAGTTAACCTAGGTTATAAAAACCTTGGCCTCCTAGCTTAGGTAGTTTAAACTAGGCTACTTAACCTAGGTTAAATGGCCTAAGTATCATAAGTTGCAAGAACAAGGATTTGAACCCCTCACCTCCACTTTGGGGTTCAAGTTTTCATCCATTACATTATCACAATTTTTTATATTAAGTCTATTAAACACAAAATTATAAAGATTAAAAAGTTGGCTTCAAATTAAATTAGGCCACTCTAGGTTGACATAGGTCAACCTACCTATTACCTACCAACCTAGCCTAGGTTAACCTAGGCCTTCCTATGCTAAAAATAAATTATCCAAATCTAGCCCAACTAGGATTAATTAGGTTTCAAGTTAAACTTAGATTAAGTTAGGGCAGGCCTAATTAGGTTAAACCTAAATTAAGTTAGACTAGACCTAGGTGAATCTAGGGTTGACCTGGACTAAACTAGGCTAATCTAGGCTAAACATAGATTAAGTTAGTCTAAACAGGGTTCAACAAACACAAATAAGGCAAAACATGGTTGAAATTTGTTAATGTGTAATTAAAGTAATAGAATTTTTATATATGATAATATTTTAACATAAATGAAACTAAACATAAATTTTATGCTAAACATGGTTAAACAATGATAAATTAAGTTAAATTTGAATATATACATTATATTTGGCTAAATCTGGTTAAATTGTGTCAAAATTATAAATTACACTAAGTTATTCAAATTAAAATTTCCTAATAAAATGATTGGTCCTATGTGATTGTAGTTGTTTTCTTTTACATTTTTGTTAATTTCATAAGTCATAAGGTTGATTATTAGCTAGTTGTTAAAAACATTTTTAGTCGTTTCTTTAATCATGTTGAACATTGTAGTTACATAAGACAAGTTGTAAAAGACATGTTTTGGCATTTAAAACATTTTTTACCAATCAATAAATGCCATTTTATTGAAATTAGTGTTATGAATCATTAGGTTGAATATTAGTTGTTAAAAAATTCTTAGTCATTTCCTTAATTGTGTTGGACATTATAGTTGCATAAGACAAGTTGTAAAAGACATGTTTTGGAATTATGGACATTTTTTACCAATCAATAAATATAATTTATTGAAGTTAATGTCATGAATCATTAGGTTGATTACTAGTTACTAAAAATATTTGTAGTCATTTCCTTAATTGGACAAAAGCATGGTTAGGTGTCTCAAAAGTGGCATTTGAGAATCCATAATCTAACACTAGTGATTTTTTTCAATTTTAATAATAATCAAACCATAAATCCTATAATTATCCCTTATGCTTTTAATCATAAATATTAATAAGCCAACCTATGAATATCCCTAAACATGTGATTGATAAAAAAATCCATGCAAAAGATTTTAAAAATTAATGTGAAATGGACTTTCAAAGGTAAATTTTATAACAATTATGTCATTTAAAACCTTAAATTTATATATATATTATGAAAGTTTCAATGAACTTCAATAATAAATTCTTCATTTGATGATGTTTTATTCTTTATTTTCACATTTTTTTCACATTTTTTTGAGTCCACATTTTTCATTTTTTCTATGTGATAGATGTAGTGTTGTCATTTCAAAAGTCCATTACAAGTCCATAATCTTCTTAGAATTCATCCAAAATTTTTATGATGATTCCCATTAAAGTCTATGACAACATGAATAATTAAAAAATTGACAATGTGAATTTTGTATATGGCTTTGATTTTTACATTTGTATGTAATCCAAAATAATTACATGTGTGATAGTCCAAATAATCCCCCTATTCATGTTTTCACCCAATTGTGTTAGACATTGTAGTTGCATGGGACAAGTCATAAAAATATGTTTTGGCATTATGAACATTTTTGACCAATCAATAAATGCAATCTTATTGAAATTAATG
>Ga0116228_10006289_pt1 | contig 10614 bp, 10 predicted proteins | sample S1TSphfallax_2_FD_89694 | JGI IMG/M metagenome (GOLD analysis project Ga0116228, IMG submission 89694) | Host-associated microbial communities from peat moss isolated from Minnesota, USA - S1T2_Fc - Sphagnum fallax MG | ecosystem: Host-associated > Plants > Peat moss > Unclassified | place... | reverse complement strand
CTTCTCGGGGACCTGTGAGCTTGCGGGCAGCGAAGCCGGACGCTCCATTCATCGCCCTCAAGCGATGAATGGAGCGACCGACACCAGTGAAACCATAACGCAAAGCAGGGAGCAGACGCGGCAGGACGGGGCTGATTCCCCCATCCGACGCGCAAATATGGAATGCGTCCGTTTTCTGGACGCCGGAATCATGTAGACTGCGATGGCATTCAGATGGAAGGCCACTCACCCCAGACCAGTTTCGAGGAACTGCTTACGCTGCAGCAGCAGGTTGCGCGCCTCCAGGCGCTCCTGCAGGCTTCGCGCCAGGTCCACGGGACTATTTCGCTCCGCGACGTGCTGCTGACTGCGCTTGAAATTGCCGTCCGTGAACTCGAAGTCCCCGGCGCCGCCATTACCTATCCCCGCCTGCAATATGGCGAAATGCCGGATGAGCCGTGGAACAGCTGCGCACGCTTTCCCTTGCCCGAGAGCGACGGCGTCAAAGCAGAAATGGTGATTGCCTGCTCCCGCCAACTTACTCTTTCTGAAGAGGATTTTCTCGAAGGCCTTGTCCTCCAGACCTCCGTGGCCGCCCAGAATGCGCGCTTCCATGAGCGCGACCTGGAGTGGGCGCGGGTCCAACAGGACCTGGATGCAGCGCGCCTGCTGCAGCGCAGTTTGCTACCGGAAAAGATGCCGGACCTGGCGGGCTATGATTTCGCCGTACGCTCTACGACCTGCTTCGAAGTCGGCGGCGACTACGTTGATTTGATTGGGCTTCCTGACGGCGAGCAGGTCATGATCGTCGCCGATGTCGCTGGAAAAGGTCTCGCCTCCGCTATCGTCAGCACTGCCTTCCGCTCTGCTTTCCGCGCGCTTGCGACCACCGGCCTGCCGCTCAAGACCATTGCCCGCCGTATGAATCAGCACCACTGGGACGAAGGTCAGGAGACGCGCCGAAAGTACGTCACGGCATTCCTGATGCGCCTCGATGCAGCCGCCGGCAAACTGGAAATTGTGAATGCCGGCCACAACCCGGGCTTCCTGTTCAACCCGGGAGAAGCGTCGCCTCGCCTGCTGTCGGCCAGCGGCCCTCCCCTCGGCATTCTTCCCGGCTCGCAATACGAGGAGGAGCATCTTCCATTCCCCCCAGGTTCACGACTCCTTGTCTACACTGACGGCTTGACGGAGGTTTTCCGGGGAGAGGAGGAGTTCGGCGAAGGGCGGCTTTTAGAGGCATTCGCGGCCTGCGCCGGTTGTGGCGGCGACCACACTCTTGCTCAACTTTGGAACACCATCAGCGAATTCTCTGGAAGTCAGCCGCAAGTCGATGATATGACGGCAATGGCAGTTCATCGAACGCCTCGCGTTCAACCTGTCCAACCGGAGGTCGCGTGCATTTAAAGCGAGGTGCAACCGTAGAAATCATGTTGCCATCCCAGCTCGGCTACGAGAAGGTGGCGATGAGCACCGCGGCCAGTGTCGCCAAGCTGATGGGCTTCAGTGAAGACCGCGTCGAAGACCTGAAAACAGCCCTGGCAGAGGCCTGCATCAACGCGATCGAGCACGGCAATGGGCTCAGCGATGAATATAAAGTTGGCGTCGAATTGAGCGTGAACGACGACAAACTCGAAGTGAAGATCGTCGATGAGGGCTCCGGTATGATCAAGCAGCCCGCAAAGCCCGATATTGATCGCAAAATGCATGGCGAGGAAGACGCACGCGGTATGGGCATGTTTCTTATCCAGGCATTGGTGGATGAAGCGGAATGGGTGCCCAGTTCGCCATCGAACAAGAGCTATGCACGCCTGATGATTCGGCTGAATAAGGAGAAAGCTTAAGTGCAACAAGATACGAAGGTTACGGTCGATCAGAAGACAAGCAACAACAACCCCATCACTATCCTGCGCTTTAGCGGAGATATCTCTTCGGCATCGCAGGACGCAATCCTGGGAACGTTCAATCGCCTGTCAGCGAGTGAACAGGCCCGCCTGATGCTGGACTTCACCAAGGTCGACTACATCAACTCGAGCGGAATTGCGCTGGTGATCCAGTTGTTGATGCAGGCGAGCAAAGCGGGCGGTACCGTCTCGCTTTTCGGTCTGACCCCGCACTTCCAGAAAGTCTTCACGATGGTCGGGATCACCAAGTACGCACAAATCCACGCCGACGAACCAGCCGCCAGCGCGATCTGATCTGCTTAACCCGTTTTGGAACTGCGCGCCTTTGCAGGCGCCCGCTTTTCCATTTGTACGGGTTTCTTGCGCCCGGTCATTTCCTTTGCATTCAAGGCTTTAGCAGCGGGCAACTTGCCTGGAAGCTTGCCTTGCTCGGCCAGGCTCTTCTTCAACGCGTCCATCAGGTCGATCACCGGCGCCAGTTTGCGCACCGGACCTGCTGCAACCGGCACACTGCCTTCGCGTTTCTTCTCGATCATTTCAAGGACGCGTTCGCGGTAGCTGTCTTTGTACTTTTCAGCATTGAACGGCCCGGTCAGTTGCTGGATGAACTGTTCCGCAAGGGCAATTTCCTGCGGGACGACCGGCGTCTCTGTGTCACGCCCATACTCCGCGACTTCGCGCACTTCGGAAGCGTAGTACAGCGTATGAAGCACCAGCCCCTTGTCGTAAGGCCGGATCAGCACCACCTGCTCGCGGCTGTGCATAGTGACGCGCGCAATCGCCGCCAGCTGCATCTGCTGCATGCTCCGGAAGAGCAGGGAATACGCCTTGCGCCCCGGCTCTTCAGCCGCGGTGTAGTACGAAGTCTGAAAATAGAGAGGATCGACATCGCTCAACCGTACGAACTGCTCGATGCCCATAATGTCGGAGTTGGCTGAGTCCAGCGTCTTCAGTTCTTCATTGGTTACAGTCACATACGTGTCTTTATCGACTTCATAACCCTTGGACAATTCGCCCCGCTCGACGGGCCGATCACAGCGTGGACAGACAATTTGTTGCTTGATCCGCGAACCGCATTCACTATGGATCTGATTGAAGCTGACATGCGATTCACGCGCAGCCGCGTATAAGCGCACCGGTACGGATACCAGTCCGAACGAAATGTAACCTTTCCAAACAGATGCTGCCATACGGGAAGACTCCGAGAGAGACAAGCAGAGTGCTTTTCGGCCTAAATGCGCTCTAACTCTATCGCATGGTCAGACTAATAGCCAGTAGTTCGAACGAGGGATGCCGATTGAGCAACAGTCATCGAATACGGCACTTCCTGGAAGCCAAAATGGGTGGAATCCTCTTCGCGGGAGACACTTTTCATCATCAGGATGTTCCCATCGACATGAACACGGAGCTGGGTGGTCTTCCACTGCCCCGGTTCCACCTGCTGCCGGGCCATGAAAAAGCCACTGCCTTTGCTTACCCTGCCCAGGATGCCAAAGCCGAATTCAACCTGGTACTGCAGTTCCGAGTCCAGCCGGCATAACCGCGCGTCCCCAGGATGGATGAGAAGCGTCCCCGCCGTCGCATGGATCACCCTGTCCTGATACGACTGTTCCTGGTAGGCCGGGTTCGGCCTGTACCGAATGCGGATGCAACCGTCCTCCATGCCGTCTTCGTTGAACAGAAACATGGCCGGCATCTTCTGCAGCAGTTCGTTGGTCCTGGCCTCATCATCCTTGCGTCCCTCGGTCTCTTTCGCCAACTGCTCGGGATGCTGGACGATCTGTTGAATGCGGGCGTCTTCTGTCGCCCTCTGGCTGTCGGTCAGCGGATGCCCGTCGATTGCGACCAGGCGGCGCATCCGTCCATCGGGAATCTCGATGACGATCTCTTCCCAGAGATGGCCCTTTGTCCGCGACGAACGTTCCCGACGGCGATAGAGGAAGTGCTTCTTGAATTTGACAGCCCCGATCTCTGCCCTGGCCATCGCCTGCACCAGTTGCAGTGGAGAGAGTGATGGGACCTGGGGGCCTTGAGGTTGAATCGGGAGGCAAAAGAGTAGACTCAGGAGAAGAAAAACAATCCATGTCCGTCGCTTCCTCGCATTACCAGGGACAGGTCGCAACGGGGTTGTTCCACGGAACGCAGCAGGGTCAACGATGGCGATCCGCTCCTCCTCTCCCAACGGTAACACTGGACAATCCTCTAACTTGATGAACGGAAGAAGAAGAAATTGAACGGTTTCCATCCCGAGCACTGACCCACCCGATCTTGATACAGTTCAACCTGCAGGCCAATTCATGACGACCAAGTACACACCCATTCGCGCGCCGCGCGGCAATCTCCGCACTGCCAAAGGCTGGATTCAGGAAGCAGCCAAGCGCATGCTGATGAACAATCTCGATCCGGAAGTGGCCGAGAAGCCCGAAGAACTCATCGTTTATGGCGGGCGCGGTAAGGCAGCGCGGAACTGGGAGTGCTATCACACCATGGTCGAGACGCTCGACCGCCTGTAGAACAACCAGACCCTTCTTGTGCAATCCGGCAAAGCGGTCGGCGTGATCGAAACACAGCCGCTCGCCCCGCGCGTCCTGATCGCCAATTCCAACCTGGTGCCGCGCTGGTCGACGTGGGAAGAATTCGACAAGCTCGATGCCGCTGGCCTGATGATGTACGGCCAGATGACTGCCGGCTCGTGGATTTACATCGGCACCCAGGGCATTTTGCAGGGGACCTACGAGACCTTCCGGGGTGCGGCGCGGCGTCATTTCAAGGACACGCTTGCCGGCACGATTACGGTCACCGCGGGCCTTGGTGGGATGGGCGGCGCACAGCCGCTTGCCGTGAAGCTTGCGGGCGGCGTCAGTATCTGTATTGAAGTCGACCCGCATCGCATCCAACGGCGTCTTGAAACCCGCTATCTCGACAAAGCGACTGATTCGCTCGAAGAGGCGATCCGCCTGGCCGTGCAGGCAAAGAAATCGCGCACTGCTCTCTCCATCGGGCTGATGGGAAATGCCGCTGAGTTGCTGCCCAGAATGGTTGCCGAGGGCTTTATCCCGGACCTGGTGACGGACCAGACCAGCTCCCACGATCCCATGTGGGGTTACCTTCCCGTCGCCCGTTCTGACGAAGATCTGAACACACTTCGTTCGCAGGACCCGGGACAATACTCCGCCCGCGTCCAGGCCGCGATTGGGGCGCACGTCGAAGCCATCCTGGAAATGCAGCGCCGCGGCGCCATCGCCTTCGATTACGGGAATAACCTCCGCACCCAGGCCAGGCTTGCCGGGGTCGCCAATGCTTTCGACTATCCCGGATTCGTCCCGGCGTTCATCCGCGATTCGTTCTGCGAAGGCCGCGGTCCCTTTCGCTGGGTCGCGCTTTCAGGCGATCCGGCAGACATCGCGAAAACAGATGCCGCCCTGCTCGACCTCTTTCCTGAGGACGCACGTCTCCAGCAGTGGCTGCGCTTCGCGTCGTCGGAGATTGCCTTCCAAGGCTTGCCCGCGCGCATCTGCTGGCTTGGCTATCGCGAGCGCGACCGTGCCGGCAGGCTTTTCAATGCGATGGTGCGGGACGGCCGCCTCTCTGCGCCGATCGTGATCGGCCGGGACCACCTCGACGCCGGCTCCGTTGCCAGTCCCTTCCGCGAAACAGAAGCCATGCTGGACGGCTCGGATGCTGTCTCCGACTGGGCCCTGCTGAACTTCGCCACAGGCATCGCCAGCGGCGCTGCGTGGATGAGCTTCCACCACGGCGGCGGCGTGGGCATGGGATACAGCCAGCACGCGGGGCTTGTGGCCGTTGCCGATGGCAGCGATGAAGCCGACGAACGCCTGCGTCTCTGCCTTACCAACGATCCCGCCATGGGCGTCATGCGGCACGCCGACGCTGGCTATCCGCTGGCAAAACAAGCCGCAAAAGAGCGCAAGCTCGACATGCCCAGCCTCGCACGATGAACGCCGATTTACTCATCACCGGTATTTCCCAGCTCGTGACTGCTGACGGCCCCGGCCTGAAGCGGGGCCCTGCCATGCGCGATTTGAAGATCGTCGAAAATGCAGCGATTGCCTGTACTGCCGGCAAGCTCCTGTGGCTTGGCCCCCGGTCGGAATGGGCTGGCAAAGCAGAGCGCACCTGCGACCTCGGCAACCGGGCCGTGGTCCCCGGGCTGATCGATCCGCATACGCACGCCGTCTGGGCCGGCGATCGCCTGGCCGATTTCGAAGCGCGTACCTCCGGGGCCACGTACGAACAAATCCTCGCCGCGGGCGGCGGCATTCGCAGCACTATCCGCGCCACGGCGCTAGCCAGCAGGGAAGAACTGGCAGAGCAGGCCCAGCCGCGCATCGATGCGCTCCTGCGCTCCGGTGCAACCACAATTGAAGTGAAGTCTGGTTATGGATTCACCGTCGAGGCGGAACTGAGGATGCTCGAAGCCATTCAGTCCCTCGCTGCGCGCACCCGGGCGACCCTCATCCCCACGTTGTTGATTCATATTCCGCCAGCCGACCTGGCCAATCGTAAGAGCTATCTCGACCAGGTTTGCAGTGAACTGATTCCCGAAGCAGCGCAGCGAAAACTCGCTACATCGGTAGACATCTTTGTTGAAAAAGAAGCATGGCATCCGAAGGAGGCGCGCGTTGTCCTCGAAGCTGCGCTGAAGCGCGGTCTTGCAATCAAGCTGCACACCGAGCAGTTTCACCGCATCGGCGGCCTGGAGCTTGGTCTGCAGCTGGGCGCACTCAGCTGCGACCATCTTGAAGCCTGCAAGGACGCGCAGTTTGGAGCATTCGCCCGCAGCAACACTGTCGCCACCATCCTGCCCGGCGTCTCATTGCATCTTGGTATTCCGACCGCACATGGTCGCCAGCTTGTGGATGCCTTCGCGGCCATCGCCGTCGGCACTGATCTGAATCCTGGTTCAAGCCCGCTCTATTCGATGTCGTCGGCCCTCGCGCTCGCCGTCCGCTTGAACGGCCTCACCGCGCCCGAAGCCCTCGTCGCCGGCACCGCAAATGCTGCGTGCGCTGTTGGCCGGAGTGATCTGGGCCGTTTAGAAGCGGCCGCGCCGGCAGACTTTCTCGTCCTGCAGGGGCGCGACTGGCGCGAACTGGTCTACACGCTGGGTGCAAACCCTGTCCGCGAGGTATGGAAAGCGGCTGAAAGGGTCGCAGCGTGAGCACCCTCTATCGGCCGGAACTCCTCTATATCGACGGAGAATTCCGTCGCGACGCGGTGCTCTCCGTCGATGATGATGGCTATGTATCGAACGTAGAGACGAATCGTGCCGTTACTGTGATCGACCTGCCCGGCAAAGCCATACTCCCGGGTTTCGTGAATGCGCACTCGCACTCGTTTCAACGACTCATTCGCGGCAAGGCCGAGTCTCGCGCCGCGAGCGGCCGTGATTTCTGGTCCTGGCGCGGCTGCATGTATCACGCTGCTGCGTCGCTCTCGCCGGCGGATGTCTACGACGTCGCCCGCATGGCATTTCTTGAGATGGTGATGGCCGGCATTACGACCGTCGGTGAATTCCACTACCTGCATACGCAGCCCGACGGCCGCCCTTATGACGATCCCAACCTGCTAGCCAAACAAGTGATCGCCGCAGCGCAATCACTGGGTCTGCGCATCGTGCTGCTGCGGACGGCGTACTTCCGCTCCGGCTACACCCTGCCGCCTGACCCGGGCCAGACTCGTTTCATCGAGAACACCGCCAGCTTTCTCGCCAATATGCAGGCCCTGAGGGAAGCCTATACGTCTGCGCAGGCAGTCAGTTTTGGCGTTGCGCCGCACAGTATCCGCGCCGTTCCGCTCGCCGATCTGAAAGAAATCGCGGAGTGGACGCGCGCCCGCAAACTGCCCTTGCACATGCATGTCGCCGAACAAGTTGCCGAAAACGCAGCCTGTGTTGAGGAGTACGGCCTGACGCCGGTTGCTCTTCTTGCCCGGGAAGAAATCCTTGGCCGCGATTTCACCGGCGTCCACACCATTCACATGATGAACGACGAAACCACGCAGCTTGCTGAAACAGGCGCGACCATCTGCTCCTGCCCCACGACCGAACGCAATCTCGGGGACGGCATTATCGCCGCCGACCAGGTGATGGCACTTGGCGTCCCGTTCGCGCTTGGGTCTGACAGCCAGGCACAGATTGCCCCGCTTGAAGATGCACGCCAACTCGAATGCCACCTCCGGCTCGCGCATCAAAAACGATCGATCCTCGATCAGATTTCCGGCCAGCCGCTCGCGTCGCGCCTCTTCCAGTGCGCCACACGGAACGGGGCGAAGTCGCTCGGCATTGACGGTGGCGACCTGCGACCCGGTTCCGCTGCCGACTTCATTACGGTCAATCTCGACGATCTTTCCATCGCCGGCCATGCCGAGGCTGATCTTCTTTCAACCATCGTCTTTTCGCTCGAACGCACTGCTATCTGCGATGTTGCCGTGCAGGGCAAGCTCATTCTTCGCGACGGTGTCCATCCCCGGCGCGAAGAAATCCTCGCGCGCTACCGTGAACTGCACGACCGCGTCTGGCTGACAGGAGCGAGACCATGACGGTCGTTGATCACCTGATGGAGTTGATCCGCATTCCGTCAGTCTCGGCAATGACGAATCGCGGCGTCATTCGATATGCCGAAAATGCTTTGCATGCCGCAACCTGGCAGAGCAGACGCTATGCGTTCATTGATGCCGCGGGCGTGGAGAAGATCAACCTGGTCGCCGCTCCATCGGGGAGATCTCTGGACACGATCGATATCGACATTGCGTTCGTCTGCCATACCGACACTGTTCCTTATGCCAGCACCTGGGAACATGCGACTGATCCGCGCCAAACGAGCGGCTTCATCCACGGATGCGGCGCCTGCGATGTAAAGGGCTTTCTGGCCTGCCTACTCAGTGCGGTCCAGACGTCTGACAGCGAGCAGATCGCCGATGCACGCATCATTCTCACTGCTGACGAAGAAGTAGGCTGCATCGGGGCCAAGCAGCTTCTGGCGCAGTATCCGCTTCGTCCAGCGAAGGTTGTCATCGGCGAACCCACGTCTCTCCATGCCGCCCGCGCCGGCAAGGGCTATTGCCTCGCGGAGGTCACTGTCACCGGTCAGGAAGCCCACAGTGCTCATCCAGCGCAGGGCGCATCCGCGATCCTGGCCGCGGCACATCTGCTTGTTGCGTTCGAGCGCATCGCCGAGACCCTGGCACAGACGCAAAATCCCTTGTTCGCGCCTGGATGTACAACTTTGAACGTGGGCACGATCCAGGGTGGCACGGCTAAGAACATCGTGCCCGGTACCTGCAAATTTCTCGTCGAGTGGCGTCCCATCCCCGGGCCGGATCATGTCCCGAATCTTATCCGCGAGGCGATCCGTGCGTTATCGTCCGCGGACCACAGGATCCAATACGAGTTCAACATTCTTCGTCAACAACCGGGTTTTGAGACAGCGTCCGACTCAGGGCTGGTCCGTGCTGTAGAAGGCCTGACTGGCAAGCCTGCTGCCTCTATCCCCTTCGGGTCGGAAGCGAGTCTCTTCGCACCGATCTGTGACGAGACTGTCGTCTTCGGCCCCGGCGACATGCAGACAGCGCATAGCAACCGTGAGTGTGTCGAAATTGTCCAGCTGCACAAGGCAGTCGAGTGCATGCAACTGCTACTGCAGCCGACATAGCAGGCCCTGCATTTGCGCTCCTCCCCAGACAACCTCGACTGACCAAAAGCAAAGGACATGTATGCAGAAGCAGCACTTCCTCATGTGCGCGCCGGACTATTTTGGCGTCCACTATGTCATCAATCCCTGGATGGAAGGCCATATCGACGATACCTCCGCCAATCTCGCCGTCTCCCAGTGGAAACAACTCTTCGAAATTGTGAAACAACATGCCGACGTGGACCTGATTGCGCCCGCCCCCGGCTTGCCCGATCTTGTTTTTACAGCCAATGCCGCAGTCATTTCCGGTGAGCATGCTGTACTCAGCAGCTTTCTTCATCGCGAACGTCAACCCGAAGAGCCTGTCTTTCAACAATGGCTCACAGCGAACGGGTTTCAGGTGCAGGTGCTGCCCCGCGAGATTTCATTCGAAGGCGCGGGCGACGCGCTGTTCGATCACACCGGCCGACTCTGGTTTGGCCATGGTGTCCGATCGGGCCTCGCGGCAATGCCGCACCTGGAGCGCATTCTGAATGTCGAAGTGCATCCGCTGGCCCTGCAGCAGACGCGCTATTACCACCTCGACACCTGCTTCTGTCCCCTTGAAGGAGGGTTTCTTCTCTACTACCCGCCTGCTTTCGATCGGGCGAGCAACGCCGCAATTGAGAGCAGCTTTCCCGCAACATGCCGCTTCACCATTCCGGATGAAGATGCTGTCGACTTCGCCTGCAACGCGATCAACATTGGCCACTCCATCATCCTGAATAAAATGTCACAGGCTTCAAAGGGATGGCTCACCGATCGCGGCTTCACCGTGATTGAGACACCCACGTCGGAGTTTCTGAAAGCCGGTGGCTCGACGAAGTGCCTGTCGCTGCGACTGCACTAACCGACTTTCACCATAACGCCAAGGGAGCGCTCGACTTGAAGCCTGGGCGCTCCACAGGCCGCCCATCTTTTGACAGCGTGGCATCGCCTTGTTAGCCTTAAGTATCCTCATTGAGATGCTCACCCGAGCACCTGCGTCCCCGTCGTCTAGCCCGGCCTAGGACACCGCCCTTTCACGGCGATAACACGGG
>Ga0116228_10006288_pt1 | contig 10616 bp, 10 predicted proteins | sample S1TSphfallax_2_FD_89694 | JGI IMG/M metagenome (GOLD analysis project Ga0116228, IMG submission 89694) | Host-associated microbial communities from peat moss isolated from Minnesota, USA - S1T2_Fc - Sphagnum fallax MG | ecosystem: Host-associated > Plants > Peat moss > Unclassified | place... | reverse complement strand
ATTTAATAAAAATAATCATTTATAATTATTTATAAAAATGATTTATAAGGATAACACTAGTAGAAAAAACCCTGAAAACTCAATCAATATTTTTTGAATTAAAATATAAATTTAAGATTCCAAAATAGTAATACAGAATTCAAATATCAATTTTTAGATCAAATAAGTTTTTTGAAGTTAAATAACAACTTTCGGAATTGAAATGTCAAATTTTAGATTCAAATATATATTCAAAACTAAAATGTCCATTTTAAGACTCAATTAATAATTTTCTGACTTGAAATATTAATTTCCAAAATAATAATTTGGAATTCAAATTTCAACTTTCAAGTCAAATAATTGCTTAAAATTTTAATTTAAAACTTCAGAATTCAAATATCAAATTTTAAGTTCAAATAAAAATATTTAAAATCAAAATGTCGATTTTTAGATTCAACAATTTTTTTTGAATTGAAATACTAGATTTTAGATTCAAATAAGTTTTTTGAATTTAAATAACAATTTCTAGAATTGAAATGTCAATTTTCAGATTCAATTAATAATTTTCAGATTAGAAATATTAATTTTCAGAATTCAAAATAATAATTTGGAATTGAAATTTCAAGTTCAAATTTAATGATTATTTCAAATTTAAATGCAGAATTTTCAGAGTTGAAATATAAATTTTCATATTCATATAAAAATATTCGAAATTAAAATGTCCATTTTTATAATCAATTAATGATTTTCTGAATTGAAATACTAATTTTGGATTCGAAAATATTAATTTAGAATTCAAATATCAATTTTTAGATCAAAAAGCTTTTTTGAATTTAAATTAAAAATATCATATTCAAATCAACAATTTGAAATTCAAATAATGTTTTAAACAATTGAAATAAAAAATTTCATATTCAAATATGAAGTTTCAAATTGTAATATATATATTTAAAATTAAAATAATAGTTTTCAGAATTGAAATATCAATTTTCAGATTTGAATAAAAAATTCAAAGTTCAAATATTAATTATTGAAATTCATTATATGAACAATATACATACGTGTGCATATTATATATATATAATTTTAGTACATACATTAAAATACACCCCTATGTCATTATAAAATACCTTTAGGATGTAACTAATTTGGTGACTATTGCAACTAATGAGACATATCAACCTATTAATGGATGAAAATAAATGTAAAATCGATCCAACCAATAGGATGAAATTTCTAATACTTGCATCATAGTTGTGAGAATGACCAAAATAGTTGAAATTTGATCTTATAGTTGCAAATATTCTCAAATCTAGTCGCAAACGACTACAAGTCGCATGTAGTCGTAAATGGAATGGTTACATTTTTGCTGATTTATACTAATGGTCTAGTCACCTTGGACAAGTCACATAAGATTTTAGTTGTAGAAAAAAATACATGGTACCCATTCAAAAGGAGATCCATATAATATGCAATTAACACCAACTTTTCATCCATTCAACATGGCATCGTTATTTACAACTAGTTTTTGTGATTAAAATGTGTATTCACATAACCCTATGTGACATGACCATTTGCAATTGGATTTTACAATTAAAACGTGTAATCACATATGATAAAGAACTAAGATGTATACATGTGGCAAAATTTTGTCCATTGAATTTGGATTAAAATTATCCACCAGATGGTGTACATGTAATAAAGAATAACAAATAATATAATCATGACAATTACTTAATGTAGGTTAAGCTAAATCAAGGTAGGCAATTATATTAATGTGGGTTAGGCTAAAATAGGCAACTTAACATAGGCTAGGAAGGTAGATAAATAAGTAGGTATGTGGGTGTAGATAGGCTTAAATAAGTAGGATCCAAAATTTATTTCATTAGTATAAGTTTTCTTCATCAGTTTATCCCATATGGTTCATACACCTTGAATGTTTGAAGTCTAAACCATAAGAAGTCCATTCTTTCATCTACTTATGTATTTTACAAACTTAAACTTGTTGACAAATGATATGGGATAAATCTTAATGAAATGGAACCACAAAATATGTAACTTTAAGGTAAACAAATTGATCACCATACATTTAAGAACTCAAAGGAAGTTGAATCTTCACACATTGTTCCTTTGCTTCTTATGTTCCAAAAACATTTGTAGCCTTCCATCTAATGCTTCCAATGTCATAGAAAACACTCAACTTGGTCAAGGAATGAGGAAGATATGAATTGTTTTGTGCAAAGGGGTTTATGTTCTATGGTAGGCCTATTATAATACACTATTACAAAAACATGGTTTATATGCAACTAGCGTCATGTTTAAAATGACTATATAGTCAATGTCTAAAATACATGAGTAGTTTAAAATGGTTAAATGTTTCCATCATGATTAACATCAAAAGTAGTAATATCCATTATGACTAAAAAATTTAGTATTATAGTCAAATCAAACAATGTGTTACGCACATGGTAAATGCGAATGCCCAAGTGGATTTGTCTATGTTGACTAATACAACTAACATGATTAGAATTAGTCATAAAGTATGACACACATGATTATATTGTTATTTTTAATGATGCGGTAATAGTAAAATGGAATAATTTAATATAAAATAAAATAAAACTAATGTACATCTCATTTAAATTTGAATTTAAAAAATAAAAATATTTTTTTTACAAAATTAAGTAAAATCCATTGTTATTACAAAAACATTGTAACATTGATTTTTACTTTTTTACTTTTATTACAAAATTTGATACATGTTTGAAAACATACAAATTTTATAACACAATTTCAAAAGTGAATTTTAAAAAGATATTTTAAAGGTATCTTGTTAAAACATTACTTTTGAATAAATATGTGGCACAAATCAAAATATGTAAATTAATGGAATGACTAAAACTTTGGATTTAACATATTATAAAATTGAAATCAATGATGAAAGTAAGGAAACCAAATGTAACTAAATAGTTGTATGTAATAATTTATAACCCAAGCCAAAAGAAAACATTGCTTGAATTTTTGGAACACAAAATAATTTTTTTTTTCACTTTTTGAAATTGAAAAAAATCACAAAGTTCAATGTGATCATGATAGTAAATTAGTTTTACATAAATAGTTCTAAATTATAACTCAATCTCAAATTTAAAAATTTATATATATATATATATAATTAAGTGACTTAATTATTTTTTCAAAATTTGAAAATTTCTGAAATAAATATTTAAAACCATCTTAGTTGTTGTACATTTTGAAATGGAAAAAAATCAAAAAATCCATGAAAATAAATAAATTAGATGTACCTAAATAGTATTTGAATATATAACTCAATTCAAAGTTTGAAAAAAATACATTTGAATTAGTTAATGAATGAGTATTTAGAATAGTTATAATTTACACATATTTTAAAATTTTAAAAATTAGAAAGTTCAATTTAATAATAAACCTATTAAATCAATTATTAAAAAACATGCACATGTAAAATCATAGTCAAAGGAGCCACCCAAGTGAATGGACATTCCTTACAATTACATTTTTATATGTTTGAAAGCTCACAATGGAAGCATAATAATTTGGATTATAATAATGTTTTTTGGATTTTTTTCATTAGTTGCAAAGCTTGCATGTTCAAAGCTTAACACAAATCAAAAGATATTTTTGCATGTTCAAAACACTCAAATATTGAGAATGGACAATCCTTGTTTTCTTCAAACGTCCTTTTATTCTACCAAATGTACGTGCACCACGCCTTTTGAAAATGGGATAAGAATTGAACATTGGTGATTAAAAAGGCAAAAGGACTTGAACTAATAAAAATGGTTTTTTAACCCATTTGAACACATTTGGTTCTTGAAAATGTTTTGACCTTGAAAATTAAAGATTTTGAAAATGTGGTTTTAACCCAAATTATTCACATGTATGTGATAGAAAGCATGAATGCATAATATACATGATATAAACTCCATTTCTAGTCAAAAAAATATTTATATCTAAAATGCAACATTAAAGGGGGTATTTAAAATTAAAAAATTTAAGTTATAAATCAACACATAAATGACATGTGTCATGTGCAGTCCTTGGAATTTGACATTTACTTTAAGTCCCCTAGCTCCTTTGACTGTGATTTCATCCACACTTTTTTGTTCAAAGTATGTGTTTAAAATTTTTGCAATATCATTTTTTATCATCATGTGAAGTGATGGTTTAGTGGTTAAAACCTTGGAGTGTGGCTAAAAAGGTTGTGGGTTCAAATTTTACTTTGAAAACTCATCATTAAAAAGAAATTTCAAGTTTAGATATTTAGTGGCTTATATGATGTTAGCTGAAATGTTTTTTTCAATGTTGAGTCCCAAGGCAATGGTGGTAATGTTTTGGATTCTCCTATAGTTCCAAAAAAAAGTTCCATAATGTCATTATATATCCATATAAATAATTTAATTTTTAATTAAAAATAAAATTAATAATGCCACATCAACTAATAGCTTTAATCATTTTAGTAATTTTGGATAATCATGTTAATCATATATTTTTATCACATTTGTGTCAAAAACAACTATTCTATTTTGACAACATCCAATTCTGTCCATTATTTGATGTAACTAAAATTATGTCTAAATTAAGTTTTAAAAACTAACTTAGAAACACATATTTGTAGGAATGACAGTTTTGAATTTCAAAGTTCAATTATTTGGTTATTGTTCCATTGCCTTTGGAATACAAAGCAGTTTTGTAGCTCTTAGTTGGCACACACCCATAGGTTTTTATATCATTCAAAAATTGACAAAAAATGGAAAAGATATAGGGTTTGAAAATAGAGAGGGTCTAAAGTTTTTTCTTGAAAAATTTTGCAACAAAATATCATAATCTTCTTCCTACTTTACTAACATTTTTTCCCCTGTTCCTTCACTTTTAATGCTTTGACAATTATAATCTTCTAACTTTCCTTTCGAATGACATAAAAATTGTTGAATTTGGTTAAGGATGAAGAAGATATAGGGTTTGAAACTAAAAAAGGTCTACAACTTTCTTCAAAACTTTTGAAACAAAATATCTCCATCCTTTCCCTTCTATTTTTACATTTTCTTCCTTGCACCTTTGCTTTTGATGCTTAAAAATCATTTGTAGTCTTCCAATTTTCACTTTTAATGACATAAAAATTACAAATTTTGGTTAAAGGATGAGGAAGATATGGGGTTTGAAACTAATGAAGATCTAAGGTTTTTACTTCAAAAATTTTGAAACATAATATCATAAGCTTTTTTTGTCTTTTTTGCATTTTTGTCCTTGCACCTTTGTTTTTGCTACTTTAAAAAAAATTATAATTTGTGCTTCCAATTTGCACTTCCAATGACATAAAAATTGTTCAATTTGGTTAAAGGATGACAAATATATTGAAAAAACATTGTCACATTTCAGAGAATAAAATAGTTATTATTTAACCTATTTATTTACTACCTAACATGTTACCTATTACCTAACTTGATGCACTCCCAAGTCCCAAGTTAGGCCCAAGATGGGCCGTGGTTTTTAACACAGTGGAATTGTGGGGATTTGAAGGCACGCTCCCAACTCTCATCACTAAAAAGAGTAAAGGGGCGTGCTGAAGCTTTGGGATGGGACTAGGAAGAGGGACAAGCTTTAGTTACTTATTCGAACCTACATAAAAACCAACCAACAAGTTGGTTAATTCACATTCTGGAACACCTTTAATGCTAGGACAAGCCACAAGCAACCTTGGACTCATAAGACTCACCACGGCCCGGACTTTAAGGAAGCCACCACCTTCCCCCATATAGTATTCTTTGCATTATTCTGTAGCACCTACATCCGAATGGCTTTTTGTCTCGGGATTCTCAAGGAAGAGTCCTGAAATTATCCCGATTTGGACTTTCGGGGCTTTGTGAGTTCATAACTCTTTGCTCAGACCTCCGATTGGGATGAGGTCTCAAGCAAACTTGTAGCTTTCCTTGAAATCTTTTCAACGATGTGTCGCACTCCACCTACACACACCGGGGTTGGGTCGATTCCTGACTTTTAGTGGTCGGGAGTCAAACTGCTAGTTTGACTCCCAACCCTTCTTTTTGTCATAACTTGTGCTGCAAATGTCCAAATGGCTCATGCGAGGCCATTTTCGACATCTACACTTTGATAGCTTTCCAATGATATGAAGAACGCCTCAAGGCGAGGTGTTTTGACCCCTACAATCGAGCTCTAAAGTTTCGGGAGTCCCAGAGGACTCCCAAGTCCCCATTTCGGGAGTGAATGTCATCCTCACACTCTTCCAAAAGTGGGGTTGCGACATAACCAAATGAAAGCATGGTAGAATACACACAAAAAATAGTATAAACAACAAGTATTGCAATCCATAAATAAAACAACTAACAAGTAAATGAGTTTATGGGGATAATAAATTTTTTTTTCCATGCATTATTTCTTCATTCTTCCTTACATGGACTTCAAAAGCTAAATTATTATAATCATGTTTTTAAAAATTACTTACAAGTACTTAAAAATAGGTGAAATGTTTTTGCCAACATATATATATATATATATATATATTTTGAAAACAAATATTGATGTGATGAATATTCTAACATTATTTTTTGGTTAATTGAATTTGTTTTCAAAACTAGAATCATCCCCAACCCCTAAAAAATAGATGTAATTGTTGGGGATACTTTTTGGGGTGTTTTTTCAAGTCCAAATGATATGAAAAAAATTGCTTTGGAAAGTTAAAGAAAGCTTAGAAATGCCCATGAAAAAAACTAAAAGTTTCATTTGTTTTGAAATGCTAGAAATTTAAAAGTTTTATTTTTTTTGTGTTTTCAAGTAGAAAACAAGGTAACAAATATGTACAAAACTTCTTGCTTGCACCTAACCTATTTAATTATCAATTACATAGTCTACCTAGAGTCAAATAATAATTAATATAAAAACATTCTCACATATCAACACAATGAATTCTTATTACTTTCTACTTAACCTATTCATCTACTATATATATTATACTACCTATCCTATTTACTAATTATTACATTTAACCTATCACTTAACCTATTTACTTAATTAATTATCCTAATACCTAACCTATGTAATTAATTAATTACATGGCCAAATGCAATACACTAGAAAAAACAAATATTGGAATTTGTAATAATTTGATGTCCTAAACAACCATCATCAAAACCAACCTTTGTTTTCCTAACTCTATATATATTAGAATGTTAATGTCATAATTTTCGAAGATTTTCAATAGTAGGAATTTGAATGATATTTAAGAAAATTTGTTTGATTTTTATACACGGTTCAAGAAGGTAGCCAAAAATATTTTAAAATGTTGAAACCAAAATCTTAATTTTGCCTTTTAGCCAAATTTGACTAAATTTTTTTATGAATCAACAGCACTTTGGTTTGAACACAAAAACAACTTGAAACAAAGTGGAATTTCAAATAATGTGTAAAAACCTTATCAAGCTTAAATGGAAATTACAAAAAAATATTTAAATTCATTCAAAATAACTAAAAAAATCAAATCACCAATCCAAAAATCCCCTGTAATGTTTTTAAAAACATGTTCACATTTACACAAAACCCTATTATGGTGGAAATTGTAAATAATTATCTATTTCTACCATTTCAATTGGTCTAATGAAATTTTGACAAACATACCAAATCCTATTACACATCTAACATTTAGTTCATTTAAGAACACTAAAAAAATAATTAACCGTTAAATCTTGCAATTTCATTTGCCATTTTTTTCACATTAGTTATATGTATATTTGCAACTAGGATTTGTGGTCACAATTCAAGTTCAAAAATAAAATGCAACATGGTATCTTGTGGCCCATGAACCACATCATGAAATGCAAAAACAAATACATTCTCATCTTTTTTTGACCAACCACTAAAAATGGACAATATAAATGCACTTTTCATCTTCATTTTCATCCAAATCGATATTAGCTGCAATTTGTAATTGCATATGCAACTTTAAATCACTATGTAATCAATTTTATGTGACTATAAATCATTTTTACCATGTGCCACAAAGGATAGTGGCATCTGTAGTTGCAAAAATGGTTAATTTGACCGTAAATTGCAAACAAATGGGTTGGAATGGATAGGAGTCCTTCTAATGTTTGTTGTTTTGGAATTTTTTTTCTTACATGTATTGGTTTTAATTATTGCACAATAAACAACAACACATTTAACGACATAGTTATAAAAAACATAACAAAATTATACAACATCACATATGCATGTGTTTTTTACTCAAAACTATATTTTTCAAACAAAACATCATTTTATTTTTGAAAAAACCTTACCTTGTAGGCACAAATTTAATTTTGATGGATTGAAACATTATCAAGATTTGATTTTATAGCATAAGAACAACAAAAGTCATCATAAATGCCTAAAAATAACATGTGTGTTTAATATATTTCTTTAATATATGCAAAGGAACATCTTACAAAACATAAATCACAAACCTTCAACCTTCAAAAACAATAACAAGAACTTGAACTTTCAACCTCCAAAGATAAAAACCTTTAATATTCAAGTTTTAAAAATAAATAAACAAACTTGTAACAATATTTTAGTTCTACTTTTAAACACTAGAAAAGGAAAAAGAAAAAGAAAAAAAGCTTAGTTATTTAGCACATTAATATGATAATTACGTCACCAAAAAACTAAAAAATGCACAATATGTGTTTTTTTTAAATCTTTTCCTTTCTAGCTCATTTTGAGTTTCTTAACAATAAGTGTAGGTGCATGAAGGTCATTGATGCAAAGGGGGAAATATGTTGATTTATTACCATGTGTCACTTGTTTAGGGGTCATGTTCAAATTTCAAATTCCAAGTTGAAACTTGAAACTAGTTACATATTAGTTGTCCACATGTTGGCTTGGTTGATTTGGTTATTTTGACTTACATGTTTACTAGATGTTTGTTGTTAAAAAGGAAAAAATTATCCTTTGTAATTCATTTTGAATTTCTTTATAATAAGTAGGTGAAAACATGGTAAAGTATACACAAAAAGTAGTGTTATCAACAAAATACCAATGTCCCTCAATAAAAGGAGTGGCAAATAAATGATTTTATGGGGATAATAATTTTTTTCTAAATACATTAAACTATTGTTTACATGGACTTCAAAAGTTAAATTGTTATAATCATGTTTTTCTAAACTAGTTACAAATACTTGAAAATAGGTGAAATATTTTTGCAAATATTTGGTTTTTTTTTCAAGCACCTCAATATTGATGTGGTGAACAATTATGCACAAAATATCTTGTTTACACCAAGGCATAGGCCCATTATTAGCTTGAAGGAATCAATCCTTGTCAATGAAACAATTAAATGTTTAGGTATAAAACATTGACCTATGTAAAGGCAAATTCATACATACAACTTAATTGAAATTGTAATATAATATATATTCTCCTTTTAATTTCACTTCAAAAATAGACTTTCACCTTCAATAATTTTATGATTTGATAGGTTTGTAAAATGACATGATGTTGTGAATTATAATGTAATGAAAAATTAATAATTAAATAGTTGAATAATAATCGAAAATAATATTTATGTAATGACAACTTAATGACACAACTAATTGTATCAATGGGAATCATAGTTGACAATTAAACTTTACAAACAAATTGAAAGTGTCATATCTAATGGGCGATGAAAATGCATATATGTGACATGATCATATGTGTCAAGGCCATACACTAGTTGCAAAATAGTTGTTAATTGGTTGTTACATTTACTTAGTTGTAATATAATTGATCACATGTTACTAAAATGCAACTTGTCAACAAAGTTAAACATGTTTGATTATAACCATATTTATAGTGTGTACATTTTATTATATAAATGTCCACATTAGAACTAACTTGCAACTATGGTACAACTCCTTAAGTTTTTGACATAACATTTTATTTAATAATCCCTTGTATTTCCATGGGATAGTTGTAGTTTAATTATATGTTAGTTGTTTTGGAACTCTAGTTGCAAAATAGTGTACTTATTAGAAACATGATTTTTCATACTTGAATATGAATAATAAAAATTTCTCAATAATGCAATAATTTTAAAATTGCCCTCAATTACATCAAGTGTACATTCCAGGATGGCAAATTCACATTTCTCAATCAAATTCTAAATTCTTTTTACCAAAACTTCCAACCTAAAGTTACAACCACATCAAGTCAAATTCAAATTTTGATTTACTTACTTCAAGTGCATTAAAAATGTTGTAAAACACTTGAAAAAAATTCATAATGTATTGGAAGTTACCTTATATCCATGAATATCCCTTTAGAAAAGAACAATTTAATCCTCATAAGTGGGAGGGAAATTGTGCCTACGTATAGATGCAAATCCCTTTCACACTTTTGAAAAATAGGTATAAAAGTCATGAGATGTTAAACACCTCTCAATGAAATTTATTTGACACAAAAGGTGATTGACAATGTTCAGCCATGCATAGAGTGGGAAGATTGGACCAAAATGTTTGATGAATTTGACCTTTCTTGTAAAATAAATAAAAATATTATTAATGTTACTCAATGTTGAAAACTATGTTGATGGTTGGTATTCTCATTCTTTCTTAAAAGATGCTTGATTT
>Ga0116228_10006287_pt1 | contig 10618 bp, 7 predicted proteins | sample S1TSphfallax_2_FD_89694 | JGI IMG/M metagenome (GOLD analysis project Ga0116228, IMG submission 89694) | Host-associated microbial communities from peat moss isolated from Minnesota, USA - S1T2_Fc - Sphagnum fallax MG | ecosystem: Host-associated > Plants > Peat moss > Unclassified | place: USA... | reverse complement strand
TGTGGTGCAAAATGTGGATGTGAATGCACCTTTTTTACTCTACTCTTAGATTGAATGGATGGACGAATCTATTGATTCTTTGGTCCCAATTGAACTACCAACTCCATGCCTCTTAGTTTATTATGGACTACATGAATTCCTAGTTCCTAGTCTTGTGATTGATCCATTAATGCTCCTACCTTATTTTGTAATTCCACATGTTTAGCAATACTTGTTTTGATGTGAAATGGCACAAAACAACAATCCATAATTACATGTCCTTCTTCCTCACATAATGCCTAGACTTTTGAAAGTAATTTGGCTACCTCCAAATCCATAGATTCATGATCTCATGTTTCAGTTGTGTGCTTTGTTTGATCCAACTTTGGATTTCCTTGATGTGAATATGATTGTGGTACTTCATCTAACACATTCATTTGTGCCTTTGCATATTTAGATGATTGTAGGTAATTTTCCTTAGTCTCCTCAAGCATGTTGATATTGGTGTTATCTTCCACCTCCCAATCTTCCACTGGTTCATAATAATTTGGAGATGCAAAACTAATACACAAACTTGGAATGTATACCTCCTGTAATATCCCTTCCTTGACTAGTTACCAATTTTCAACTAGAGATTTTTTACGGTTGATCAAGTACTATAAAAGGGTGCGATCACAATCAAATGAGCCAATGGTAACGAAGGAATGTGGTTTTTTTTGTGGTCATTTTCACTTTTTCATAAAAAATATTTTGAGATGAAATATTTTGCAATATGTTACTAAAAATACATATATATTTTTCAATACATCACATTTTTGGTATTAACTTTTCATGAAGAACTTTTTTAAAAAAAATTGTACATATTCTACCAAATTATACGTTTCATTTTGAAAAATTATCTTAATTTCAAATTGTATGAAAATATGTTAATTTTTTTATTTTTAATTTTTTTATTTCATAAACTACAACTTTGTTTTAATTGTCATGTTCATTACACCCCATTTACATGTGGTAAAGGACTTTTGAAAATTTAAAAGTATATTAAATAGATTTGTAATTAAAAAAATTCAAATTTCATAACTTTCAAATTGTGATTTTTTTTGAATGTGGATAATCAATTAACATCATCTCAAAAAAATTCTCATCAAAATTCCTTCATAAATAGAGTCTTTAGCTTAATAATTTACAAATTTGATGTAACTATTGTTCAAGTTCAAATGTCTTTTACTAAAACCAAAACCCGAAATAATTTTTTTTGAATTTTTCAACATTCATATTAGTCATTTAACACAACATTCCATGATTAACATGACATTAAAGTGGCACCACAAAATATATCTAACATGATTATAGTTCTTATTAAGTTTTGGGAGTCACCTGACATGCTTTTTGGCTCATTTGATTGTGATTGCACCCAAAAGTCCCTATTTTGTCTTGATCCCTGTGATTCAGAACCACAGATTGTGGTTGAAAAGTGTATTGCACCCACTCATTTTGGGGAGTATTTGATTGCATTTCTTTCATGGAAATCATCATTTGTAATCATGCATTTTCTAAAGACCACCAATCCATATTTCACACCTTACCACCTCTTGTGGTAGAAACGACATGTGCACTACATGTCTTTCTTCTATTCTCAAAACTTGTCTATCCAACATCATATTCCAATATGGGGTTTTTGTAATGCCCACATACTCCTCTCCATTTTCAAGATTGTTTTTTGTTTTTTGTTTAGTAACTTGACAATTTACCTCCAAATCCAATTGTCGTTGTAAACTCTTGGGTCATCATTTGATTCATCTTATTTCCCAATCCTTCTTCTTCATAATCTATAGATCGTTATGCAATCCTTACAATGTCAATTGTTTAAACTTTTGATGTTTTCCAACTTACCCCTTTTAAATTTGAATTGAAAATTAAACCACTTCTTTTAAACACCCTCATCTATATTATAAACAACAGAAAATGTATAAAACCTTCTTGTCCCTCTAAAAAAATAGAAAAGGCCCGAAAAGATGGTTACCAAATGGTAGATGTGGATTAGCTTGTTGCAAAACTATTCCACACAATGGATTTGCACTACAATATGCACACATTCATAATTCCTGCCTTGATTATAAACACATATGTGTTTGCAGTTCATTAAAACACCATACTCATGGTTATTTCATATACCCAAAATTTGTACTTTTAAATATAATATAGAAAATCCAAAAACAAAATTACAATTCATTTCCTTATATTTTTGATATTCAAAGAATTTAGACAACAATTTGAATATGATAATCACTGTAAAAGTCTATACTTCTCTTATTTATTGAAAACTTCAATCAAAATACACCAAAAAATTCCACATTTTGTTGAAATGAAATCAAACATTAAGATTAAATTTCTGGTATATCAAAAACAAAGTCTATAGTTTCTGCTACAAAGTACCTACATCTCATTTCTTACTCCCAAAATTGTGTGTTTAATAATCAATATCCTTTTCCTATAACTCCCATCTTTGGGCAATCCCCAAGTCACTATCAACATGATTCAAAACTAAACAAGAATTCAAAATTTAAACCTCCAATCTCCAATGATCAATCCTATCTTTAACACTTTGTTCATCCAAAACAATGTAGTCAACTTACCCCTTTAACAAATTATAGAGGTAATTGTTGGATATTTGCCTCCAAATAATGAAATTAATTAGTGGTAATAGCCATCAAACCATTAATCCAAGGTTATATAATGTTAATTCAAAAATATATATAATTAAATATTATGATTCCACTTGTATTAGCTTTTACTTTCATGACTTATGTAATGTAATTTCTAGAAACATTTTGCATGAGAAATAGTTGTATAAAGGCAAATAATTTTTATTATTAATTTACAAATAAATGAGAAATGTGAATTATTTTTAATCACTTTTCCAAAAAATCCAAAAAAAATTTAGCTTAAAGGTAAAGTTAAATTAATTTTTGAATCTTACTTTTATGATCATTCTTAATTTTTCTATCACTTTTAAATGTGAAATTGAATGTAAAAACAATGGTAAAAAAGGTGGAGGTAAATATAAAACTCATAATCAATTTCAAAAATTTATGGAATGTAGTGTAGTAGTTGACTAAATCTTTAATTTCAAATTTAAGCTTCACTTTGAAAAGGAAGATTTGAAAGGGTATGTGACATGAAGTAAAGATAATAGTAAATGAGGCAAAGATTTTCAATTTAGGTATTTGAAAATTAATGGAATGTACTGTAACAGTCAAATAAATCTTTAAATTTGAATTTTAAGCCTTTTTGAAAGGAAAGATTTCAAATGGTATGTAAAAAAGAGGTAAAGATAATGGTAAAGGAGGTCAGGATTTTGAAAGGGTATTTGAAGGTTGTGAAGGTTTTGTCTTTTCATATTGGTGGTAGGGGAGAGGAGTGAGCTAGTTATTTTACTATATGGCATATTATATCTACATATGTGATGACTAAGAATTATGTCATGAATGGCTTGAAACCATAGACTTTGGATGAGTAAATTCAAAAAAATATGATAAGAATTATGTGACTACCATAGTCCAACAGCAACTTCAACACATGTTTAGCACATTTTTGAAATGAATATGAATATTCCATGTAAAAAATTTAGAACATTTAAATATATATTGCCTTTACAAAATTTTGTTCTTCAAAAATTTTAGCATTTTATAAATAATTTAACTAATGTCAAAGCTGCCAAGGTGCTGCAGTATGTGATGACTGGCTTGAAGCCATAGACTCCAGAGAACAAGCATCCCAACTTAACACTACTAGTTAACACTATTGGGACAAGTGACCTCGTTGTAACCTTCCACACTTGGTTCCAACTCATAACATTGGGTAGGCTAAACATGTTGTTCACAGTTATGCTGGACACCTCTAATTTGGGAAGGGATTTCATGATTCTTCACCCTTCCTGAAATCATACTTTCACATGATGGTAAACTTGGAATGTTCTCTAATTGCACCGCCTAATTATTAGAAATATAAACAATGATGTATTTAATTATTGGTGCCAGGCCAGTTCTTTATAATATTATACAATAATAAAACTTTAGAAGCATAATAGCAGACCCAACCTGACAAGCTGTTGGCAACCCCAGGTCAAGCTCATTGGCAGAGGCCCGGAAGGAGTTTCACCTGCATGCCACTGGGTTTGAATTGCATGCAATGTTGAATTCATGGAACAGCCAAGGCATTTGCACACAAATTCCCTACTATCATCATTCATAACATCCTTGTAACTTCATTACAAAACATAACCTCCTGTTTATTGATCATGTTCCCTTTAGAATGTTTATACAAATTTCCAACCTGTATAGCCTGCAATTTGTGATGGTACTCAAATTGCCTAAAGGATAGATCCCACAAACTATCAGTGTTCTGACTGTTGTTACCAGTGTTTTTTTTAACAATTTTGTGATAGTGCTAAGATGGCAATCATCAAAAGAATATTTTCAAATGCATAGAACACATGACTCTTCATAGACACAAAACCATTCTCCCATACCAACAGTGACCATTCAATTGATTTTATGGTGGAAAAAAATTGAATGAATTTGGTGCTTTGTATGGTCTTAAGCACCTTGTAATGTGACCTCTTCTACATCAATTGGCCACCATGGATGCTAGATTACAATTGAAGCTCCAAAATATCTCACCATAAGTTGTGGACAAAATAGGAGAGGAAGTCTACATGTGGGTGACATCATTAGGATCAATATTTTGTCAATCTTTCTTAAGGTTACAATTAGAATGAATGAATGGTTGGAAAATTCATGAAAAGTGTTGCATGTTTGGAAAGGCAAAAGGACTAGTTTTAAGAACATATTGTGTGCCATAATTTTCTAAAATTGCTCATGCAAAAAATGACAACTAAACCCTTGTTGTCATTTAGGGGTTTTTTTGTTTGGGTGGCTTATCAACATCATCATGGTATGCATGGCCAATCACATCTTTCACATCCATCAACCACTTGGCACCTGTTGTTTACACCTCAAATGGAAATGCTGCTAGTGCAGCCTAGTGCTAAATTGAATCTATTGCCAACCAAAATTGTTGCTCATTCATTGCCTCAGAGGAGGAAATCTGAACCAATCCAACACATGATTCTATGGAATCCATATGCAGACCTTAGTGTTCTGAACACACCAACAACCACAACACATTCAGCTGGTAGGTCTGTTCCATTGCAGTTTTCAGGTTACAGAAAAGGGGATCACCTAACATTTGCCATTCATAAAAGAAAGCTCTCGTGCAAATTTTCTCAACCCACTATGGTATGTTTGCAAAGTGATTAAGAACATCTCCATTGGTGCTCAGTATGTGACATTATTTTTTCAAAAACATTTTTCACATCCAAGTTTAGTTATTTATTTTTTTCCAACCTCACCCATACAACTAAAACTGGGACTGCAAATACGAGGGAGACTACTAATACCAACCCACGCGGACCAATCAAACTATCTAACCAGTCAACAGCAGGTGTTAGGCTTCGCTGTGCCTTGCACCAGCCTGAGCAAACTGTGCAAAAATGCTCGGCCAAACCGACATGTTTTGACTTTTCTTCATCCAATTTTAATTTGCAGGTTCACATACTGAGCACTGGTGGAGTTGCTCTAAGCAATAGTAGCACAATGTTGCTAGCACAACCTGCCCCAAATTATGCAGCCCCATTCTAACAAGTACAACACATTTGCAGAACCAGAGGTTTTGCACATGACAGTATCATTGTCGTGGCTTAAAATTGTATATCAGTGTGATTGTGGAGAGAAACAAGAACCTCTAATGCAACCCAAGAAATGTTGAGATAATTCCAGCCAAACCAAAACAGAGATTACAACAATGAGTGTGACCCTTATAACATTACCTTGTGGCAGCTCAATGAAATTTGATGCACACAATCCCAGATGCATGTGAACTTTGAAATTAAGCATTCAAGTGAGGAGCAAATGGGATGGTGACCAACCTGAAAGACTGGTGCAATTTTTATTGAGCCACTTCTAAAAGGGGGCAGCACTCTTGACTTGCATCCAGGTTTTGCTTTTCAGTTCTCTGGACAGTTGTCAGCCCTGAATACCCAATTACGTGTACCTTGGTGACGGTAGGGTCATGTGCAACATGATGAAGTTTGAGAGTGGATTAAGAGTTCTGGACACAGTGTTGAGAAGGTGCACTATCAAATACTATTTACCACTTCAATCCTCTACCCCAACTGTCTGATCATGCCTCCCTTCTCTTCTAGATTGTGCATGTACAAAATCCCAGAACACATGACTTATTTGGACTCATGACAAGAATGCCCAAGGCACACATCAAATTGAACACCTAACCAATGTAGGAAGCATTGATACATTACTAGAATGATCTGATGCCCCAGGGCTGAAACTTGAAGTGACAGCTTTGTCAAATTATTAGCCTTCACAACCCATTCTTGAAGTAGTGTACTCCGCTTATGAGAACCAGCTGCAAAGAAATGATTCTAATGTCTTTCATAACTAGAACAAGCAACATAGGTAAATCAGATATCATCAATTGCCAGATCCACATGTTTGTATCAGCCTTGGAAACTCTGAAATCTTTTTTCCAATCAAGATGATTCTCATTTTTTCATGCAGTCACATTTCAGGTACATGTTTCAGGATTAGTAATCATATTCCAAGCTCAGATAGATTCTTGGGAGAGAACATAAAATGCTAGCACTGGGTTTAAACTGGAGAAAGTTTTAGTAATTCATGAACTATGAATGTGCCTGCAGGACTGTGTTTCAACATAAATCAGCCTGAGACACAGATCTAACTTCTTCTGTCCTTGAGACATGAAGGCCTGAATGTAGTAAGATTTGAAAAATGTGTCAATGATAAATTATCTGCAGAATTATGCTGAACAAACATCTCTCAGTGAAGTGACTGAAACAAACAATGATGACCTAAAAAAACTATGCAAATTGCGATATTTTAGGAAATTTTTGTTTTTCTAGTGTAAATTTGATTAAGTTTGTTTTTTTTGGGGGTTAAATTTGGCCAAATTTTCAGTATCAAAAAAATGAAAAAAAATGAAAAAAAACACTGATACCCATTACTGCCCCCTTGACTATACCCAGCGTGTTTTCCAGTCAATATATGACCAAAACATAGATGCAAAAGTCTCCATGGAATAAGCCAAATCTGCTCATATAGCACTTGGAAAACCAAATCTGCTGCTCCTCAATCCTTGTGAATTACTGTATCAGTCTTCACATGCAGCCACTCATCACAAGGAAACCCCACTTGCTTGTTTGTTGTTCTATGAAGAACCCTAATCTCAGAAGTTGATGTCATGGATATAAAGTACCCTTCAAATACACCACAAAGTTTCTCCAAGTGGTTTATGGTAACACTACAGTGGTCTGTTTAAGGACCTCTTCAGTTGCTCCTGGGCAGCAAAGCCCTACTAACCAAATGCTGTTGACTATCTTCAATAGGTGCCTCTATGGAGTCTGATAAATAATGAGGCTTGAGTTGTTCCATTTTAGGGCTATGGGGTGGGTGTAATCCTCATTTTTTTAGAAGGCAAAATCTACAAAAAGATTAGGTTTTGTTTTATGGCTTTTTGTTGGTCATTATATTCTGTCACTTCTTATGGCAACATTTTGAACATGGCTAATCTTTTATTGTTTTCAATTTGAGGATTATAACATTTGTTACCATTACTGTGTTGTTAATTAGCTACCATCATGGAAAATATTTGGTATGCCATCTATTTTACATCTTTTCTAGCTCAATGCAAGTTTCTAATAATCACATTGAAAAAATGGTTACATCTTCACCCTTTGTTTGCAAAACAATGGTGAAAACAACATATAATGCAACTAAGGGATGGATTAGGATCGGTTCCTATTTCTAGTTTGTGCATTATCAACTTGATTTATGTTCTTTATGTATTACATTCACAAATCATGGAAAATACAAACATGAAGCTTGTTTTTATTGTTTTGGGCATTGTTGATAACAATACAATTGTTGCATCATTTTGGTGATTATGTTTTGTTGTTCTTCCTTTGTTTTAATGCATTGTTAATTTTGTAAGATTAGGGTTATGTAGTAAATGTTCTACCATAATGTTGTTAGAGGCGGTTTTCAGTCTTTGTACAAATGACATTTGTAGAGGTGTTAATGGGTAACTTTTTTCTTATTGTTTTTGTCTATTCTTATGTAGGTCACATAGTTTGTTAACTTCCATTGATAAGGGTTCAATTCATTCCATGTACCAAAGACATTGAATTGAATATTTATCATTTACAATCCACCATCGCCAAAGTGGAATGGAGTGGTATAAAATGTGGGATATTAGTGAAGAACATGGGTTTTTTTTCTTCAAATTCCTCAAGTAGGTGCATTGGCTAGGATCCTTAGCAATAATTAACAATAAATGGTGACTATCCTTGGTGGACAAGGGTTTTTTGGAATCCTACCTAGTTTTGGTTACCTACATGAACACACTAATTAAACATCACAACTTCTAGCCTTTTTTTCCCTCAAGATATGGGGATTTGTTTTGTATATTTTTTCCCCCAAAAAACCCTTTTTGGATTTGTTAGCCCTTTTTTTGGTCAACAAGTAACAAAAAAAATTCCAAAATAAAACATTAATGATGGTCCAAATAAATTGAAAACCAAGTTAATGCAAGGATAAACAACAATGTTTTCATGTTGCAACAAATAGAATTTTCTTGTTTTACAAAAAATTGAAGTGATCAAACAAAGTCTTTTACACATTTCCACAATTATGGGAACAAATATTATCACAAAATAATTCCATTGTTTTGTTGACTCCAAAGTGATTTATAGCTAATGGGTCTTGCATTGGGTTATAAATTGTCAAATAATCAGGCCATCAAAGACACATAATAATTATACATATTGAATTTTGGCTATCCTACAATTGACTACATGGACTATAATTGACATATATAGGTGGATAGAAGAATATCTTCTATCCTACAATTGACCTACATGGACTTGCAAGCTTTGAAATGTAGTTTGAATATCAAGTTGCACAAAAAAATATTTTTGAACGAGCTACTAGGAATAATGCACAATGAAACACCAATAAAAGTTAGTGAAGTGGAAAGAAAAAAATAAACATCATGAATGAAGATGGGTTGAGCACTACAAGGGTTTATGTGAATGCCATCATTAGACAAGAAGTATTCAACATTCTATGGATTTCACTTTTATGGATTTATAAATTGTGAAAACATCCAACTTTCTCAAAATTTCCAAAACAATGGCATGATCATAATTAAACAAACCAAAAGTCGCATTAAATCCAAATGAAAATTTTCAAATTTCACACATATGTTTATGCATTGCCATGTGAAAATCATGGTAGTGATTGTGTTAAATGAGTGATATGAGTGTTGAGGAATTAAAATTAAAATTTCATTTCGTGAATGTAATGGGTTCTAGACTAAGCAAAACCCCCCCTCTCCTTTTTCTTTTTTGGCCCTTTTGTATGTTCCCATATGTTCATCGTTATTTATGTCAAATCTTTCATGTCTATGTATATGGTTTAAGTGGATAGGCTTGAAAAATGTAGGTTATTAAATTATTTTAATATTAACTTGTGCCTTTTCATGTCCATGTAGGTGGATAGAAGAAAGGTGGTAGTTATTAGGAAAGCATTGAAGTAGATAGGCCTAGAAGAGGTATATGTGAATAGCATAAATAGATAGATAAACAAACATCAATATTTTTATTATATATATTCAATTTTAAGTTTTGGTTTTAATTAAATACTTTGAACTTGAACAACATTTGCATAAAATAAGGATAATTCTCCAAAGGACTACATTGAGGACCTTTTTCATCCAAAAAATTTTGAAAAGAAAAAAATTGAGATGATAATAACCTACTACCCACACACAAAAAACACTCGATTATTTAAAAGACATGAAATTTGAATTTTTTACAAATTTAACATTCATTTAGAATCTCATATTAAATTATGAGAAATTTTGTTTGTTGCAACTTGTGTTTGCAACTACAAGTTACAATGGACATGATTTCTCATAATGTTTCAAGAATCCTTTACAACTTGTAAATGGGTGTAATGTACATGATATATAAAACAAAAGTGTAGTTTGCAATACAATAAATTGAACCATAAAATAATTAATATATTATTGGTATGATTTGAAATTGTGATCACTTGTTTAAACTAAAAAAAATGTTGGGTGAATATCACAAAGACTAAAAGTAAGTACTCAATCAGTTTTCAAGCTAGTTTTTTCACTTAAAATTGTTAGGTATCAAATAAAATGAATCCTAGCTTAATAACCATCGGGCACCATTTTTTTTGTTTTTGCTTTTTGATTTTAACTAAATTAGCTAAATGTGGCCATTATGTGAACTACAATTGCCACGTGGACATATTAGTGATGAACTCTCCAATTACATGTTAAACAAATGTGTAGTTTTTCAAAGACTAGGAAATTTTCTTATCAATTTTAATTTGTGAACTTAGAGAAATTTTTAATAAGTTTTGGAGCTACAAGCTTTAACTTTCTATTAAGTCTTTTGCAAACAAAAGGGTTATTTATTTCCAATTTTTGGTGACAAAGCTATATGGAGAAATTA
>Ga0116228_10006283_pt1 | contig 10620 bp, 3 predicted proteins | sample S1TSphfallax_2_FD_89694 | JGI IMG/M metagenome (GOLD analysis project Ga0116228, IMG submission 89694) | Host-associated microbial communities from peat moss isolated from Minnesota, USA - S1T2_Fc - Sphagnum fallax MG | ecosystem: Host-associated > Plants > Peat moss > Unclassified | place: USA... | reverse complement strand
TTTTTTTTGGCACTACTTTTTCATTTTTTACAATTACAATTTTTTTAAATCATTTTATACTCAAACTTTAATTTACATTAACATTTATGTTGCTTTATGTTATTTAAGTGTAAAATAAAAGTGTTAATAGAGAATATTACAAAAACACACTTACAACATAGAATTATAAATTCCATTCAAAATGTTGGTTTGACCAAATCCATATCGCATGCATTTCCAACAAAAGGATTGAGTAGGAATTTGATAGATGGCAAAAATGACAAGTGGCAATTTCCAAAATCATGGATACAATTCCCAATTTTGCACATTGTCCTCCTTTACATGACCCCCAACTTCATCTAAAAGATTTTCTTCAACTTCCCCAAACCCGTCCACACCTTGAAGCCTATCATCTTTTGTAACCAAAAGAAAAGGGGAGAAAAACCATCTCTTGATTACAAATCCTTACTTTAGCTACAATGTCTACAACTCATCTCTTGCCAAATCGACAATGTCACAACACCTTGGTTCTGTAGTCTTACAATATGTGATTATCCATACCATGAGAATTTTTCGACTATACATACATATTAACCTCTCCTAAATTGCTACAGTAGTAGCCCTCAATTGCTACTAGGAACAAATTCACATATTGTGTGCATAAATCAACGAGGTCCGACTTGAAGTCAGTGTTTTCAATGTTTAGTTGGTATGTTATGAGCTACTAATCCATCCTTCTACCACATGAGATAATGCAGATAAATGTTTGGTCTAGCCTTTAAAAACAAGTCGACTTCTGTGATGAACCACAACTAAACAAAATATGCCAAATTGGCTTGCAATTATTCAAGAAAAACAAAATTCTTTGTAGAATATGGGTTTATGGATACTTAGTATAATCTCTCCCATCATGTTATTCTCTCACTCACATTATGTCCAACCCAAGGATACCCACTAAGGTTTTTGGAGAACTCATATGTATGCACTACCCACTAAATTTCAAGAAAGGTAAAACAAAATTCTTTGTAGAATATGGGTCTATGGAAACTTACTATAATATCTCCCATCATGTTATTCTCTCACCCACATTATGTCCAACCCAAGGATACCCACTAAGGTTTTTGGTTCTCACTCATATGTACGCACTACCCACTGAATTTCAAGACATGTTCCACCAAAGTCCCCTACAGATGCACTTATCTACATGCTCCTAATTCTATAGCTCAGACCTCCTTTAGGCATCATTAGCCTTCAACATCAACCCCTTATAAATCCTAACTCTAACAAGAACACAAAGCTTGCCATGATGTAGTCATTGGCACAATGGAAATCAAACAACAACTATAGACTTTTGAAAGCTCTTACTTCTACACAAACTACAACAATTTTAACAAAAACAAACATGTCCTTCTTTGCCTTCAAATTCCTCTTATTATATTTGTCCAACGTGCATCCTACCTCCTATCTCCCTTGCATGCTTGTAGCACCTTTGGCCACCCATCGTTTGCTGCAAACTTATTTCACATAACACACAAACAACAAAGTTTCTTACTCACACCCACTAACAAACAATGATGATATAAACTCCACCGCCTACATGAAGAAAGTTGACAACCGCTCAAGACAAAACCTACACCCTAAAACGAAGTAGTGTTCACATTAGAAAGATCCAAATGACTTCTTGTCTAGTCACACTTCAACATTAGCACAAGGATTGTTAAGCCAATTCTTAATCAAAAGGATTAGAAGGTCCAAATTCTTCACCCCAAGGTGACATTGATGAAGATTAATAAAGATCCCAACAATAGAAAACACCCTTTATGTATCAATTTGGTTACCATGTATGCTTCAAATTGCTCTTGCTAAATATGCAAGAGTTGGACATTGTCCTTCATGCTTTGACCACCAAAGAAGAGGGTTTTGAGTAGAATCCAATGGCACATCAAATGTGTGGAAGCAAGTCAATTCCCATTGAACCATAATTACATATATAATTTCCAAATTAGTAACATGTGCAAAATGAAAAATGCAAACACAAACAAAAAATAAATTTTAACTTGCAAACAAGTTTAAGAATTTGAAAGTAAAAAATTCCAACACTTACTTGTTCAATACAAGTTTCTTCCTTAGACACCCCTATTTTGAGAACTACATTAATGTTACGCATAATGTCGTACATAACACTTGTGGTACTTGAGTGTCCATGCAATTTTTGGTACACAATTTTGAGGGTTGGAAGAAATAAATTGACATCATCTATTGTTGCAATTTCAATTACAAAAGCATGTCCAACATAATTTCCAACTAGGTTCAAATATTTAAACCTTAGATCCAACATCAATGCAACCATGTTGTGGGCTTTGGTAGGTTGGACAAAATCCTTAAAATTAAGGAAAGGTTGCAAAACAACATTTACTTGTTTTTGCATGTTCACTCCAAGTTTTTTTGACCTTCATGCATCCCACTCTTCAACAACATCAAATTACGCTTGTAATTCAGGGCTTTCCTTGGCAAGTTGCACATAGAATTTAATGGCTGAAGCAAATGCATCCAATAGTGTCCAATACCCATGGCACCGGTTAATAACATAAGCTTTTACAACAAAGGAAAAGGCATCACATACCGTTTCAACATTTGCCCAAGTTTGTGTAGGTGGTATTTTATTTGCTAAAGCCTTGGTTTGTTGAAAATAACACAAGACAATTGTTGCCCCATAAACAAGGCATTATTGGAACATTAAAACTTTGACAAAAAAATGCATTTTCATGGGTGTTACAAGCTTCCATTAAGGTAAACCCACACCAATACATGTAGGTTTCCATTCCTTAGCCCCTTTGCCTATACACCACCAATCCATAACCCACAACCTTTTAAGGTCAATATTGATGTAAAATTGCAAAAAATGAGTGAATAAAAGAATAAGACCATGAACCAAAATGAAAAGAACAAGGGAATGACCTAATTCACTTGCCAAGAAAAAAAGACAATGGCAACCTATGAATTGAACTTCTCTCCTACCACTTCACCTTATAACACACATGAAGATGAATCACAACACAATTTGACTTTAAACAAGAAAAGCTGATTGGGAACATAAAAAAACCATGGAAAAAAAACCTTTGGGGGTGAGCAAGTTCACTTGAAAAAAATGATGATGGTGGTTGCAAAAATAATTTATGTTTCATTATGCCATTAAAATGTTACAACACACATAAAAGATGGTTGAAAACATTTAATTTGAGCATGCACAATCATGAATAAAAGAAAACAATGAACCAAAAAAAAGAAAAATAAGGCGACAAACAAATTCATTTGAAAAAAAAGACAAGGGTAGCTCATGAATTGGGCTTTGTTCCTATTGTTGCAACCTTGTGACACACATGAAGACTAGTTCAAAACAAAATTCAACCTTGAAAAAAATTAATTGGCCATGAGCAAAAGAAAACCATTGAAAAGAAAATTTTGGGGATGAATAAGTTCATTTGAAATAAATGATGATGGAAGTGGACAAAAACAACTTGTGTTTCTTTTTGTCATTGGAATGTTGTAACATAAATAAAATATGGCTAATAACATTTAAGTTGACCATGCACATTTGTGAATAAAAAAAGAATACCATGAACCAAAATTTTGTAATAATAAAAAAGTGAGCAAGTTCACTTGAAAAGAAAAACAAAGGTAGCTTGTGAGTTGGGCTTTGTTGTTGCATGTTGTTACAACCTCGTAGCACACATGGAAACAAGTCCAAAACAAAATTCAACCTTGAAAAGAATAAAATGGCCATGAGCAAAAAAAACCATGGAAAAGGAAAACTTGGGGGGGTAAGCAAGCTCTTTTGAAAAAAAATGATGATGGTGGTGGCGAAAACAACCTATGTTTTTTTCTATTGTTGGAATGTTGCAACACAATAAAAGATGATTAAGAACATTTAAGTTGACCATGCACATTCGCAAATAGGAAAAAAAGATAATGAATCAAAATAAAAAGAACAAGAAGCGGGGTGAACAAGTTCACTTGAAAAAAAACAATGGTAGCTTGTGAGTTGGGTTTCATTATTGTTGTTGAAACCTTTCAACATGTAAGAAGAAAAACATGAACAAAATTCAACTTCAAAGAAAAGAAGAAGATTGTGAACAAAAGAAAACCATGGAAAAAAAAAACATTCATTTGAAAAACAATGACAACAACAATGAAAATGACATGTGTTTTTGTTGCAATGTTGCAACACACTAAATTATGACCACAAACCAAAGTTGACCATGCACATTATGAATAAAATAAGAAGACCATGAACCAAAAAAAAAAACAAAAGGATGTGCAAACTCATTTAAAAAACAATGACAACCCATGAGTTGGGTTTCACTTTTGTTGTTACAACCCTACAACACACATGAAAACAAACATGAACAAAATTCAACATTGAACAAAAGAAAAAACCATGGAAAGAAAAACACTTGGAGTGAGGAAGATCATTTGAAAAAAATGATGACAACAATGGTGAAAATGAATAGGGTGACAAGCTAGGTTACATTCCCACACTACTACAATAAAATATGAACTTCCACAACATGAAAATAGGGCATGGTGAACACCACAAACTTCAACAAAAGATGAACATGAACTATATAAAAAATGAGCTTAACCAAAACAAAAAATAAAAGACAACAAAAAGGTGGTGGTGAACAAGTTCACTTTTAAAAAAATGATGACGATAACAAGTTGCATTGTGTTGCTACTATTGCATAGGGTGTTGCAAAGTGGTGCATGTTGTTGCTATTGCACGTTATTGTTATTACATATTACTACATATTGTAGCCATTGCACATTGCATGTTATTAGGCATTTCCACTACTACAAGTTATTGTTGTTGCATGCTTGCAGCTCTTCTTTGGGTAGTTGCACATTATGGTCTACACAGAGAGAATCAAATTTGGATTTACATAAAACTATTTAAAATATTACAATTTAAAATTCATTTATTTTGAATTAAAAAGTTGTTTAGTTTAAATAGGTTTTGAAAATAAAATAAGTTAAAAAAAAGAAAATCAAATTGCTTCATATTAAAAAAAAACTAAATGCACACTAATCATTTCATAAATTTTTTTTAAACACCCCATTTGACAAAAATATACCATTTTTGTACTAATTAAAGATTTTTTTTTTAAACAAATAAAATCGACACCTTGCCCAACTATAATTTGATTAGAAATATAACTTCCAACAATTTTTTTTGCATAAAGAAATTTGTATATCACCTAAATGTGTCTTGAAAGTTAGATGTGTTAATGTTAGAACACAAAAAAATGTAAGCAAATTGTGCCAAAAGTTAAAAAAAATGATTTATTACGTTTTGATAGTTGTATATGCAAATTTTCATTGAAAAATTTCAACTAATGGTTGTATTTTGTAGTCCTTTTGTTGAAATTTGTTGTATTATGACACAACTTATGCTTTAAAAAAAAAATCCAATTTGAGGTTGAATCTATTTTTTTGGTAATTTTTAAAAAACATTTTGATAGATTAAGATGTGAATCATGATTGATTTTGCATTTTCACCACTAAACCATTTCCAATTGTGTAACATGTTACATCAATTTTTGAGAGTAGTGAAAATTACAACCTTGTGACAAGATGTGGAAACTATAATGTGCAACCACTCCTTTCTACAACACAAAAAGTGGGGAGCACAAAGAACACCACAAATTTCAATATAAAACAATGATGACCAAACTGAAAAAATAACAAGTTGGGGGCAATGGTGAGCTTGCTCATTTGAAAAGAGACGACAAAGGCAACCAAGATGGTGATGCATTCTTAATGAAATATTTCACATGAATGTGCAAAACTCATAAATAAAACAAGCTCCTAAGCTTGCAATAAATAATGGCTATGGTGGGTGGTGCACAACATACAACCTTGAAAAACCCACAAATATCTAGATCCTAGGGTTACCCCTTTTTACACTTTCACAACCAATTTTTATACATGACTGTGTAAATGTTGTGAACCTCATTTACACTTACACACATGTAAGTGTAAATGTAACGCTAACCTTTTACACAACGTGTAAGTGTAAATACATTTACAATTAGATGGCTTTACATGCCCATCTACACACAACATTAGTACACACATGGGGCCCCCAAGAGGTATGTCCTTATCTTTCCTAAAATCAATTTAAAAAAAAAGGAAGTAAGTTTGATTATGAAAGGATTGAATGATATGTCTTTCCACTTTAGTAGAAGAAATTAAATTTTTAAAAATTACAATTTTTTTTCAATTTCAATTTTTGTTGTTTTGCAAGTTGTGAATGTGAATTTCAAGCTTCTATGTGTTGTAGCATGTTGAAATTCTTAATATTATATTTTCCTTTCATCTTTCCCTACTTGCTAAACAACCACAAATTGTTGTATCTAATGATAATAAACATGTTGAACTTTTCACTGTAAACTTTTTTTATGTATGAAATATGCACTCATCATATTAATCTTACATTTTCACATATATATATATATATATATAATATTTTAGGCCTTGGGTGCAATCACATTAACATGAAATACAAGTGTAACATGTGCTTAGTCTTTTATATTTAAAAGTGGTAATTTAATTTGGTGTTCAAAATGTAAATTTTTAATATAATAAAGTTCATAATATATCATTAAAACATATGAATTGATTTGAAAAATATTTGATGGATAAAAAGCTTTCAAAAACACTCATTACACATTGTAATGAATATTTTTTAACACTAATATTTTTTAGTAAATAAACTTCAATTTTTTTGAAAGGTACATATATTTTGAAAATGTAAAAAAAATGCAACAAATGATTTTTTTTAAATGAAAAATTTAAAAATATTCCCCCAAAAGGGGTCGCCTAAATAGGGGGTGTGGCTCATATTACCTAGTTTGCACCCCCTTCGCCTTGTTACACTAAGAATTACAATCTATAAGAAATTTTGGAGCTCATTTACCACCTTTCTAAGCAGGTTGGACATACTTTTAACAATAAAAAGAGTGAATGATTTGTTGTTTTGGAATGAGCTTGGCTTTTTGAAATTGACATTGTGATGTCCTTGTTTTGGTGGCAAACGCAAAGTGTAAGGGTCTTTTTGATAATCATTAGGTTGGTCATACATTTTAGATTGTAATATCCCAAGGCAATAATGTGCCCTTTTATTCTTAGGCTAAATTGAACCTTTTATGCTTGAAATGCAAATGTGCATTGTAAATTTGGGTTTTAGGACATTTATGACGTTGTTGTATGTTATCCCTTTCAATGTGTATATCTCCTCCCATCACCAAACATTGACCTCACATGATAAAACTAAACCACACCATTTGCATTAAGATATACCCATATTTGTGTGCATTCATGTGCAATGAAATGTGACATTACGCAACCTATCGATCATCACACACCTTTTGCAGATTAATGTACACTTGTTTTTAACAAATGTTATATACCCATGATGGAACACAATTACAAGATCAATCTTGAGACTTTGCAAAAGAGCTGAACACAAATATTTCTTCTTGTGCATTCGATCATAGGTAATATTATGCATGATGAAAGGTATTTGGTCGATTGATCATCGACCTATCTCCAAACTATTCAAGTGTTTGATTATCAACGTGTGTTGGGATGATGTGCGTGTCTACCTAAATCCGAGTTTCCAGTGTGCCCACCATCCATGCCTAGGTACACTAAGTTTGATGGGTTTAGGGTTAGGTTTAAGGTCTAACTATCTATCTAATTCTATTTGGCCAGGTTTCTTCCCAGTTGTCCAGGAATTCAAGGGAGTTGTTGGGCTCTTCTGGACTCGAAGGAATCGGTCAATACTAAATAGGGAACCATAGAAGACACAAATACTCATTTTGTTATAGCCATGGGAAGCCACTACCCGTCCTTGGCTTTTCCAAGCTGATCAAGGGCAGGGATGTTTTCCAGCTTATCTGTGTCCGTAACTTCGCTGGAGTATATTGGATATAAGGGGGCCCGCCCAAGGCCGAAACGGAACCAAGAGTTGGTTAAATATTATTTAACCGTAAATAATATTTCACCATAGACTTGTCTTTAGTGGGGTATAACATGAGTAAGAAACATTTCAATAGTTCCACTTGGTGAAATATTATTAAGGGTTACGATACCCTACATGCCAAGGTTCCGAACGGAGCAAAATCCCCCCCTATCCCTTCTCTCTCTCTCTCTCTCTTAAATTTTTTTTTAAATTAAATTTTTTTAATGTTCCCATGTGGTTCTCAATAGTTTATGCTAAATGTTAAAATCATGCCTTTTCATGTTGATGTAGAATATAAATAACATGGACATGAAAAGGCATATGTAATTTTGTTTTATTTTTCATATCCATGCATGTGGGTAAGGGAACATAGAGTGAGGTAGTTAGGCTTGAAAGAGGTGAGGTTTATATAGCACATACGTGCAATCATCTTTTATTTTATTTAGATGTATGAATAAATGAAAAAAAAAATTGTTTACCATGGATGCCCACCTAACTTTGTGAAAATTTCAAGAGAATTTGTAGAAAGCACAAATATTGAAGCTGGGCTTTTTTCAGGTTTTTTTTTGTTTGTTCATGTGCTCCTTTTCTTTTCAGTCAAGTGAAAACATATTTGTTTCACACAATTGGTGTGTTGCTACCAAGTAGGACAAGTTTGTTTTGAGCTGTGTTGACCTATTTTGAACTTAACCCTCAACCCAACCTGCCCATTTGCTATCTTGTTGCTTGGCTCCACCTTTGCACAGAGCTCTTATCAAACCTTCCTGGTCTTCTTGCACTCACATCACCATGTAGTTAGTTTGTGTGATCTTTACACACGATAAAAAAAAGCCTTGGCTGTAGGTTTTACTGGAATTGGGCTTGTGCTCGACTTCACCTTGCATAAGCCCTTCTTCTCGTAAAGCTCATGGCCCTCGAGCTTTACATCCCACTTACTTTCATCACCTTGTATTTATTTATTTATTGAGGGGATTGTTACGAGTAAGAGACATTTCAATACAATAGTGCCCACTTAGAGAAAATATTTACTCCGTATGATATTTACTTTCACCATCTTGTCTTTTAGGGACGTGTCATGAGAAGCCGTGTTTCAATTTGCTCCACTTGGAGAAAGTTTTGCTGGTAGGACAACTTCATCAAAATTGAAAACATTCTCGCACATTGGCACTTGGATGTTTGGAGAAGGTGACGGGGTAAAACACCAGCGTGGGGGACATTTCCCCCAAGAAAAAAAAGGGGCCTAGGACAGGTGGGGAGCATTCCCAAAATAAAGGGGCCTACAACAAGGCGCTGTATTGGGGGCAACTTGCATGCTACCAGACTCATAGTAGCTAGACAATTGTTGAGGCTACTATAACCCACCAATGAATTCAAATTGTTTTTTTGTGTGAAATTATGTAATATGATGTTATATCATCAAAATTGTTGCATAATATCATGCTTATTGGTCTATTATGCCATGGAATCTGCACCATGCAATCTTTGATAAGCCGGGGAAAAAACCAAAGTTCTTTCCTTCTCTTCAATAGTGAAAAGGAAAAAGAAAAAGAAAAGACAAAAAAAGGCCCATAAATCCATTAAAACATTTCATTACCATTTAATGATACCTTAAACCTTGATTACCATTTGAGGGTCAGAGGGAACACACCGCCATGGGCCATTGGAAGCTCAATATAACTCCAAATTCTCATGTGGATGAACCCCCAACTAAGGTGACATCCAATTAAACCTTGGTAAAACCTATTCTGTCAAAACTAGGTCCTAAAGGTAGGTAAGACAATAGGTAGCTGCAATGTAAAACAGATGCAAAGTAGCTAGTTCGCACTTAGTATGTAGGTAAAGGGCTAGTGGGTTGTTAGTAGGTAGGTCTTTAAAAATACAATACCAAGGGAGGTAACCACAGTGGTTAGATAGGGAACTCGATCCCAATAAATAAAAAACTGTTTCCTCACCATCTACCATCCAGCCATGGTGAACCACCACCCATGTTGGTTACCTTCAGCTAAACCTTGAGTGAGGCCTCTCTCAGTCGCCGTATTGAGCCCCAAAATTGTTAGATATGAACTCAGTCAGAGACCCTGAATTAGTCGAAGAGTGGGCTATTTGTAATATTTAGAAATAATTTATATAGATTTTGGGGTTTTTTAGGGTTTTTACCATGGTACCGAGGTGTGTGCTGGTTCAACCCAAGGCCCCACCATTCATCCCTTGTGGTGTGCTGGTGGCTATTATTTGGCACTCTGCATTTCCACAAGGGTTACATACGGTGTCGTATTTTGCACTCTTCGGCCATTTTCTTAGGCACTTGCTGGTTCCACATTTAAATTGTAACACGAGTTGAGTTGACGGCACATGTTGTTCTAAGGTGAATGTGATGGTGGGCGTAAACTGGTTATGCTTTGGAAGAACAGGCCCAGGAAGAATCCGTTACCACCCAACATAACAACAGGTCACTCTATGGTGTTTAAAATAGGCCCTGGTAGTTCCCCATTACCACCCAACAGAACAACAGGTCACTCTCTATGGGGTTTAGAGTAGGCCCTGGTAGTTCCCCATTACTACCCAACAGAACAACAGGTCACTCTCTATGGGGTTTAGAGTAGGCCCTGGTAGTTCCC
>Ga0116228_10006282_pt1 | contig 10620 bp, 10 predicted proteins | sample S1TSphfallax_2_FD_89694 | JGI IMG/M metagenome (GOLD analysis project Ga0116228, IMG submission 89694) | Host-associated microbial communities from peat moss isolated from Minnesota, USA - S1T2_Fc - Sphagnum fallax MG | ecosystem: Host-associated > Plants > Peat moss > Unclassified | place... | reverse complement strand
TTCAATCCTAAATTTTTGTGATTTTATTGGCTCAAAAAGAATGTCATGTAGTACATCAATTTGATGCTTACAAAAACTAAATGCAACATTCTGCACAATTCTAAGTAACTTAGCAAACTCTAGTAGGCCATGTAACACATTAGCCCTGCCCACAGGCGCTTCAACTAGTTCGAATATAACCTGAGTAGTATAGATGAAAATGAAGACTTTTAACAAAATTAGGCCTGCCAAAAACAACACCAAACCTTGCTCTTGGTTTCGCATTGGACATCAAGCTACTGGATGCAAAGGGATTTCTACTAGTGTTTGCGTATTTGTCTTTGTTGTATACATAACACATGAGACATTTGGGTTCATTAGGGGTGGCAAATCATTGAATGTTGATCAATGATGTGTGATCATTTACCACGAACAAAGTCAACACAAATGACCTCATCTTCAACATTTGTAAAGGTGGTAATGGTGATACCATATGTAATTAATGAATACAATTGTCGCATGATTATGTAGTTAGGATCAAGCTACACCATTGAGGTTGACCACTAATTGATAGATGAAGAACATGCATTTGACAATTATTAAAGTCCATAATCCAAATGTTTGGTTCCTTGAAAGATGGGTCCATGTGTAAAGTTTTTGTTCATAAATGTGCATTAAAAATGATTTGATTAACATTAAGCAAACCACATAAATGAATCAACGGAATTCTTGATGCAAAGTAAGAAAAAATATAAGGGACACTTGATGGATGACAAGCTCCACAAACATGTAATTGTACCCACATTCACATCGACCACTTCATCAACATTGTACCTGATAAACGGGCATGTAGTTGGCATCCTAATGATGTAAAATGTTGTGGACATTACAGTCTTTAGGTACATTTTTTGGGATGGAACAAATGAGGTACTCAATGTAGCAAGTTAACACCCAATAACCCATAACAACAATAATTACTTTATGATCGGTATGAAATCTAACAACAAAAGATGAGTTTTGTCCACAATAAGGTAATGCATTTTTAAGAAATGGGCCAATGTGTTTGTAAGTTGGACAAACCATGGAGTTGTGGCATGTTCAATTGACACAAACAAGGTTGTTAAAAGATTGTTCAATTTGATTGCATCAATGTTGAAAATAATATGTCGCAAGCCAACTTGTTTTACATTGATTTCATGTTTGTTGACAAGGATGACAAAAAACACCACCATAATGACTGTGCAATTGGTGACCATTGGTGGGATCATAAACACTATAAACTTCTTGTGTCCAATGGGCATCAACACAAGAAAATCAAAATGATTTTTTAACATTGATGCCATTATAATGGCCTATTCCCTTGATTGCCATTGTTGGTGATTTAATTACTAGAGAGCACTTAAAGTGTGCACTTCATGTGTTGGATTTCATGGTGGTAGTGGGCGAATTGAACAATCATTGTTCGATGTTGATTATGTGATAAATGATGCATTGAAAATAAGTGCAAAAGAAAGATGCGATGGATGATGGTCTTGGCATCAATTAACTAATGGTGGCTGAATGACATTGTTTAGTGCAATTAGCGAAAGGCTATTTGACAAAACTTAAGGTCAATTATAACAAACGATGCCATGCCTAAACCACAAGTTGATAAGTATACATTTGCTCAATACCCATAGATTTGTGATCAGTTGAACCCCTTGCATAATGTCATTCAATTGTGGTTATAATGTGTTCGAATGATTCGTTAATAGGAAGGTCCTCAGTGCAATAACCTTGTTTGATGGAACGACCAAAGAAGATGGCAAGATGTTAATAATTTACAATGTCAAAATCAAGATTTGCATATCAAACAAATGCATTTGCCACCAACTAGGAAACATCAACACCATCCATGACTTTGTCTTGTTGGATTGCTCGAAATAACATGTTATTAAGCAACAAAACCCAATCCCTGCAAATTGGCAATTAAGGATTATATTAGTGGAACAAGTAGAATGTATTAAATGAACAACACATGTAGTTCATTGTTTTACAGATTGCGAGTGTATTTCTTGTTTACATGATTTTAAAAAATCTTAACCAATCATATTTCATAAATCAAATGTGGTTCAAAATTATAAGTTTTACAAAATTATCTTTGAAATTTTCATCCATTGGCATAGGTCTTTGATTCTAAGCATAACCTAATGAAGTTGGATCAAATGGATTTTTGGTTTTAATTTGACCCAAATGACTTGGGTCATTTGTTTAGACTTCTTCTGATTAGCATGATTTTTTCATGGGAGAACAAAAAAAAGACAAGTGATTGTTTCCACATTTTATTACAAGTTAACACCTTAAACTAACACGTTGATTGTGTTTTTTCCCATGTGTTGTTGGGTTTGGATAGATTTTGAATTAATTAGGTGATATTAGGAGGTAAAATTGTTGACAAGCCCAATGAAAATAATGTTGGGCTATGTACCAAAAGAATATTTATTGCACATTAAATCTCTCAACATGTTTTAACAATAATTAAAATTTAACTCATTACACAATAAGTTTTTTTCGTGATTTCATTGACTCATTTCTTAGTGTTAGGACACAATTACATAATAGTTTTGCCTTTGACCAATTTGTGTAAGTTTACATGTTTTCATATTAAAGAATGTGAAAAAATCCTTAAAAATAGATATGTAACCATTATTGAAATTTCCTGGGTTATTAATGTATATAACCAAATTACTCATACATGTAAGTTTCTTAAAAAATAGTTGTTTTTTTATTTTTTAACATTTGATTTAACATTTTGTAAGAAATTTTAGGTTGTCCATATACATATTAGCAATCATCTTTTGAATTCCCCAATTCACGTTATTTTTGTAATCATTATTTAAAATGTCAATTGTAAAGCTATCCATTTAATGATATTCTATAACAAACATCATCATGAAAACTTGTAAATCATTTCATTTGTTGATTTTTTGAATGAACTTTTTTGGATTTAAAAAAGGATGATATTTTTTATTGAAAACCTTTAATAACATTTTTATAATTTTTTTAATAACCAAAATGTCAAAAATAATTAATAATAAAATGTCCTTTATGATAACATTTAATCATTTATAACACGAAAAAATAACATTTTGTTATTGAAAGTTATCATGGAGGACACTATAATATTAGTTTTTTTTTTAGTAGATATTATTATGAAAGGCATTTTAATATTATTTTTCCTTAATAGAAGGCATTTTAACATCAACAAAAAGATAATGATGGGATAACTAATGAAATGACATTTATAAAATTAAAAAATTAAGCTCAAGATTTTTTTAATGTTTATTCGTCAACATTGATTAAAATGCACATAAAATAAAAATATATATTAAATAAATTATTATTTTTACATTTGAAATGTTCACACAAATGAATTGCATTAAAAAAAATTTACAACTTCTAAGAGATGTTGTAGGAACATGGAAAACACAAATAATTAAAGTCATCCAATGTTTTTTTGGAAAACAAAAGATGAACAAAAACTTCACATTGCAACATACATTGCAAACGCAACATTATTAGTAAATGGAATAACTATTCATTCATTATTGAACTTATAATAGATTCAATAGTAAATATTTGGTCATTTATTCAATTCATGATTATTGATGAAATTTCATTGATTTATTATAACATGTTTACTACAATATATTTGAAATTATAAAAATTGAAATACAAATATTTACCATTTGGTTGGATGAACATGATATTCATGGGTGACTTTTTATAACTTTTTCCATCTGTAATGATACATCATTGTATTCAACAAATATACAACCAACCTTTGCATTCAAAAAAAAAAAATTCAAAATTCAAAAAAAAGAAAAAACATGAAAAAAGAATTATATTGATTTTAATCATGTAATATTAATTGAAAAAATGTGACAAAATGAAGACATCTTATATGTAGCTTTTTAAAAAATTTAAAATTGGTAGATTTTTTTATTTAAACTTTAAATTATTCAAAACATAATTTATTTTTAATTTGAAAACAAATTTATTTGAAGCTCCATGGAGAACATTGACCTTTGTAGTTTTTCAAAATGAATTACATAATACTATTAATCGTAATATGATAAAAATTGATTCAAATCATCAAATCCAAACATGTTATACAATTTTAATTGTTAATACTTACCCAAAAAATTCAATATATCATAACATACAATATATTATAATGCAAACAATGCCAACAAACAAAAAACAAAAAATTTAGCACCATTCATAAAAATTTACGAAAGAATGAAAATCATAATCATTGTAACCTATATTTAAAAATAGGAATTATTAATGGGACAATTGGTTATGTTAAAAATATTTCATTTTCAAAATCACATTGAATGGAACATGGTAATTAAATACCCTCGCCTATTAAATTTTAATGAACTCATAAAAAAACATGAAACATTACAAGACACCACCTTCCAAGGTCTACCTAAAAATGTCATACCAATAATATTCATAACAAAAAAAATTGCAATATAACTATAAAAAAATCAAATGTTCTTAAAACTTTTAATAAAATTTTCATTATCAACTACCACTTGCTTTAACTTTTTATTTAATTGATTTTAAATTTTAAGAACACACATTTGAACATTTGGTAATAAACCTTTGTCAACCATCTAACAATGTGTAATTTAATATTTACAACATATATGTAACATTATCATGTTTACATTCCTTCAACAAGCTCATGATTTTACGAAATATTACAATACAAGACATACACAGTTAATTTTTTTAAATGATCATTAAAAATGACAATATCAATTGTGAGATTATACATCAAAAAAACCAATATCCCCAAATGCCATAAGAAAGACAAACAAACACAACATGAAATGTGTAAAACTAAAGATGAAAATACTATTTAAATAAGACAATTTAAACAATGTCATACATTATTAGTAGGAAGAACTTCAATTAACAAAAGAAGGTGAAAACAAAATTTTTAATCAAAATGGATTACCAAGCGACCAACATTTGGGAGTACCTATGCAAGTAATATATGAAGAATTATTATAATTTTCAAGATATGAACAACACACTTATGCAATCATGAAAACAATAAACAAAATTATTAAGAAATTTCTTCAACATATTTTGACAACAATAATCAATGAATCTCAATAAAAATATACTTCCACACTTGATTCCCGTTGGACAATATATGATTCAAAAATGCTAATAACAAAAACATTACTCAATAACATCATACAATTATTAGAAAAAAAATCAATTGTTGAAAAAAATAATACTAATATACAAATGTTATGCAACAAATAAATAATTTATCATGTGATGTTTTCATAATAGCATATGCAACAAATTTAGCATTTGGGATCAATCCACACAAACCCAATTATACTTTATCACAAATGTGACTACATTTTCAAAATAATATAAATGTTTTTTTCCTTTCCCAAAATACTCAAACCAAAATACCAACCCCAATCTTACCCCATTAACAACACTTTAAAAATATTAAACTAAAAAAAAACACATTAACTATAACAATCATAATCAAGATTATCTAGTCCTACCCTTTTCCAATGTAAAAACAAGACCTGATTTACCCAACACTTACCTGCCCTCTTTTATTTATAAACTTGTTACAACTAAGTTTTGAAGACATGATAGCCAATGTAATATTCCAAAGGGTAAGTAACAAGTCAAATAACACATGCCAAAAAAGGTCTTGTAGCATGTTACATTCCCCCTACCACTTGTAACATGCTCAAAATATGTATGACATGAACACAAAACATGTCTACAAATGCCAAGGTGAAGAAAAATAATTTTTTTTTTATGCTTTTAATCTAGATGTTTTTAGTCATTACTACCCTTTGGCGAAAAAAATTCCATATAATAAGATAATATGTCTTATAATTGACATATGAACATTTGTTGTTTCGGTTGGCTTCATATGCAAAAAGTGAGAATAAAAAAATCCCCATGAAAATATCAAATTTTCTATCTTCTTTATGATCATTGGTAGTGCAGAGCAATGCAGAGCCCAAATAAGTTATTATGTGGATTTCATGCAAAAAATTTGAATGTCTTGTAAGTACAAAGTACATCAAGACTTGATAAACTAACCAATTAATGTGAAGATTGAAGTCAAGTTTGGTGTACAAACCTGGAAAACTCCTGTGTGATGGGGTGAGGAGCAGCAGCAAGGAGTGGTGGGGGACTCCTTGAGCTCTTGTCATGCAAGGCAGCACACCCTCCAGTTCCACCATGCAAGTTACTTCTGAATGGAATGATGATGTGGGTATGATGAATGTACACCGTAAACAGGTAACAGCCCTGACAAGAATAGTGAATATGTTCACCTCAGATGAGAAGGTACATCAACACACATGGTTGATTCCTCGCCACTTCAACAATCCAAGCACCAACACAATCAACTGAGTGATAATCAAGAACATTGAGCTTGCTCTACAGTATCTGAAGTTCCCCTGCCTGTACAAATCTGAAGTACTGTGTCTTTCATCTGACCCCAACCTTGTGGTTCAGACATTTAAAAAGAAGATACTTCAGCATAGGATTATTGACACCTTTCAGTATGCCATGCAACTGAGAAAGAATGTGTGAAGACATAAATACCAGAAACCTAGTTCTGTGCTCAAAGCTTTCAGAGCTTGAGGTGTAAGAAAAGGTTGTAATGTTTGTTGTTCAGGCTGAGCAAGATACATGCAGCTTTAAGAGAGCTTCATTTTACACAGCTGCTTCAACTCCACTATCTACTGCTTTTGGCTCGCAAACATTGCCTCGGCACAATGGGCACACGCTGCACACACCATTTCCTCTGTCAGGAGCTGGATCGTAACTGTAAACTTCACATTCTGTGTTCATGAAGCAAGATGAAGCAATCTGACAGATATGTGAGTGAAACATGTCCTCCTGCTATCAAAACATTACAGATGGGTAAAGCAGGATAAGGAGAGTGCCTAGGAACTGAGTAAAGCATGACATTAGAAAAGGGAACAACCCCACATTGAGGGAGGGCCAGGTATACAGACTTACCCATGGATCTCTGTTAACCACTTGTCAACGCAATTCTTATGATACTCATGGTTACATGGAAGTGTTCTTACGGAATCCCCTTCCTCATACTCCACCAGGCAAATATAGCACCTGAAACACAGCATGAGAAAATGTGAGTTTCTATTCCATGTTTCCTGAACCTCATATGAGTTCTGTATTCCAACCAAAAGCATGAAAGTTGATTCTCAAGTAAAATTGTCCTCTGAGTCTATCAGATGAATGTTTGAAGCCACTTCTAACTTGATTGGAGCCTGTGGTCTTGGTGGATACTTGGTTGCACCTGTGGCAACAATACACATCCACCATTCGATGGTTGCCTCAGTGACCATGAGAAGTAGGATCAGTATTTCACTAAGCAGTCCTGCAGTATACAAATTGGTACCCAGAGAGAGTTCATTCACACACAAACTTCATACACAAGCTGTAATCATATGAGATTGGCAGCCCAAGAGAGTGAACTAAACAGAACATGATAAATCAATTTAAATAATCAAAATATGAAACAGACTGAAATAGGAGTTGAGTTTCAAGAAGCACAGCAATTCCTTACACCAAAAGGACTCTGGAAACTAGGGAAATAAGACTAAAATGGAACAACCACAGTAAAAAGAGCTCCCCAACAAAAAGACAGGTGTTCCAGGTTTTGTAACCATGCAATGCAATGGATCTGACTCAATGAGATTATTCAACTCTACCTGGATCCAAAAGAGAATCTTGCTCTAAGAGTGGTGTACCAAGCGAGGTTCCCCAAGGAAGATCCAGTGCGCAGGTCCATTCTAACATATCAGAATAATTGGACACCACATTCCAGTCCTTTCAGAGGTCACCACCTTGCTCCTGGATGCAGATGTTTGGCAGCCCGATTCATGGCCATTAACCATTAACGACCGTTCAACCACAAAAATGAACCACTCAACTAACCTTATCACATGCAAAAATACCTCTGAACATTTGTTGTTAGTTATAGGCCAAAAGTCTGGAGATGGAAGGCTTTTGTGTAAGGGCCAAATGGCACAGGCAACTTACTGGGGAGCTTCATCACAGTTATCAACAGGTTTGCAATGAGTACGAAGAGGAATGGCATCTACAACGCTGGTAGGTGCAGGGCGTGAGGCCAGTGGCACTGTTGCTGACTGGGAAAGTGCCATTGATTGTCTGTGTATCTCATCAAGAACCTGCAAAACCTAACACCCAATTAGTGCTTATCCTCAAAGTTTGCCTTCCAGTATCAAACAATGACTGTAACAGAATGACCTCACTTCCAAAAGAATGACACCTAAGCATCATCCACTAGCAGGATATAAAACACAAGACAGAAATGAACATTAAATCAGTCAAATGTCGAATGATAACAGAGTTCCTCGTATTACACATACACACATCTGGCCAACACTTTAGAAACCTGTTGCTGGCATGGTGTGGAACTAAGACCATTTCAGTGAAGGCCAATCACCTCAAATAAAGCTTCAGCCAACATGATGATCCGGGAGATGCTAGCTCTTGTATCTGTGTCATCACCCATGTCATGTCCTTCACATGAGCACCTGTGCCCATGGTGGTTCCCGGCACATGATCTTGAATGCCATGAGGTCCCATCCAAACCATTGCTTAATCGACGCAATGCCCATACCTGTAACATTGATCATAGAGGTGAAAGGTGAGAAACTGAAGATAATATCCAACACAAATCTGGGTCTCAATATGCACTTGACTTCCCTATGCAATTCATGTGCAGAAGAAATAGAGGACATCACACTTTGGCCACATGCTAGGCACCACTCAACCAGAGTCAAAAATCCAACCTGAGAACGCACGCGTCTTCTCCTCTCCTCCAAGTCCAAGCTCCTGCTGCCATGCAATGTTTCAGCATCTACAAGTTGTTCAACAGCACCTAATGGCATGGAATTCTCCTCGAAATCAGCTAAAGCAGCCATAGTCAGCGTTGAGGTCCGATGATGAAAGGTTCCTCTTGACAAAGCATCCCAGAGCCTTCTTCCACTACTGCGTCTTGTTTCTGGAGCTGACACCCCAGAACTCTCCCCTGAGGACAAACTGGTGCGAACTAAAGTTGGGCCTGCACTCGACTGACCACGTACAAAGCTGCGCTCCCAGACATTTGACTGATCCCAAGCCTGCAATAAAGATGGGGCTGGCCATGTCGATGAATGGTCAACATCTGTGTCACCAGATGCAGATGCGAAAAGACCTTGATTTGCAGCACCCAACACAACATCTGTTCGATGGTTTGAGTCTGATGAGTCTGACAACACAAAGCTTCCTCCCTCCAAACTGATGGATGATGGCAGCCCTGCATAGTGCCTCAGCTGTTCATTCATTCGACGTCGTTGAAGTGTTGTCTCACATGCATGATGCAACCTTTCATCATAAAGTGGCTGCCTGCTTCCCTCTGCCGCTTCTTCATGAGTTCCTGAGGAAGTTGAGTTTCTTGCTCTCCGCACATAAACACTCGCGAACTGTTGTCCCCTCAAGGCTTCAGGCTGTCTGCTGCCACTTGCTTCTGATTCCACACGACGAATGGTATCATCTCCAGCTGATGGCGGGTTAACCCTATCCAACTCCATATGGCATGGGGGAGAGGATTGGGAATTGCTGGCACTGGCACCTGCAGCAGCAGCAGCAGCAAGGTTGGATGATGACTCCGGCTCTGAGGAGCTCAGCCGTCTGCTGCTTGTGGTACCCTCACCTTCCCGGAGAATCTCTCCTCGATTGATGGCTGTAAACGAACTCAATTGGCTCCGCCTCCCTGGCCAAATAATCTCCTCGAGGCTCAACCTCTGCAAGTCATGACGCACTCACACAACCGGGTCAGTACAACAGCAACACATCTCGAAAACCAGACATTCCAATTGAACATGGAGGCCTGAAAACAGCCAGTACCAGCATGAGAAATGCATATCATGCTGAGAGAAAACAGCCAAGCAAACTCTCCTCAATTTCCAGACAGCCTTTTATGCGTTCTGCGCAATCTGTCTGTCCACTACAAGGGCATGAGAACCGGCACACAGATTTTCCACAATTCTGTGACTACCTCACTTATTAGTCTCCTCTCTTCAAAGAAAGCAACAATACAGGCGCACATGATGCACAATACAGGCATGAACGCTAGCCTCCCTAAAACAAAGTCCCTCGCAACGGGGGAGAAAGAAAACCCCAAAGCATCTCATTACACAAAAAATCCGAGACACAACAAGAGATCTCGATTCTCCACAAAACAAAAGAAGAACATCCAGAGAGAAACAGAGAAAGAGAGACAGAGAGAGAACCATTCATATTACCTCCGGATTACGCCGCAACGAAGGCCGTCGATCTAGTGTGTGGGCCGCGGCAATCATGACTACAGTAGCAGCAGCCTCTCTCTCTCTTCTCGCAGCAGCAGCAGCACGTTCATCTGATGCACTCCGACTACTCCCGGATCCCATACTTCCTCCCTTCCCTCCTGTTACCACTACTACCGATACTACTATGCACAAAACAAAACTCCTCAGGAGTCACAGAAGGGCAAAAAAAAGGAGCTCCTCTCCTCTCCTC
>Ga0116228_10006281_pt1 | contig 10621 bp, 10 predicted proteins | sample S1TSphfallax_2_FD_89694 | JGI IMG/M metagenome (GOLD analysis project Ga0116228, IMG submission 89694) | Host-associated microbial communities from peat moss isolated from Minnesota, USA - S1T2_Fc - Sphagnum fallax MG | ecosystem: Host-associated > Plants > Peat moss > Unclassified | place... | reverse complement strand
TATCCTATCAAGGTCTGGAAGGGAAGAGCAACATAAAAACAGCCACCCACTGTGAATATGCTATACTTGACACTTGAAATCAAACACTAGAAGTAAGAGATTGCATTCCCAGAACACAACTTCAACAAACAGTGGCACCATTCACAATTAGAAATAGCAGCTGAGTCAAAGAAAAGTCCAGTAAGCGGAACATCAAAATGAAGACTTGAGCTCGAGCTTAAAAATTACCTTAGTAGAAACCAACAATCACCTAACTTGCTTGGTTGAAACTGTGATTGCATTCTCCAAAACAACCCTGTGTACATAAATTGTTGGAGAAAAATAAGTTCCATAAGCATAATGCCCTACATAAAAAACTGTCAATAGAGATTTCCATGCCAGTTTTCAGCACTACTCTAGCTGAGGACTAACTGCAGACAAATAGGATGATTACTCCATTTATCTCCCTTACCTTTGTGTTCTCTTACCTATTCATTGAGAAACTCCAGCCTCAAAGAACATCTAAAGTGTCAACCATGGTCTTGCCTTTCTTGCTAAGAAATGGACAATGCAATACACATACACAGTGACAAAGTGAAAAACAGGCACCAAAATACAACTAAGAAAAGGCTTATCTAAGAAAGAAGGCTGTCTGCCAGAAAAGAACACAAACGGTTGATTTACCCACCAACCAAATATCCACCTGGACTGTGTGCCTGACAGAGCCCACAATTGCTAAAAACAGAGGGCAATCACACAAAGGTTAAGAAGGAGGTGAGCAACAAGCCACTCTCAACCACTGAACCAGCATAAATTATTGCCTCTACTCCAGCTCTAAAGAAAGAGATGGATCTGCTTTGAGAACAGCTTCATAATTTCTCATGTTGGATGACTGATGACGACTAGTTACGATCCTCTTTGGCTCAGCTGAAGCCACCAGAGGGCTTTGCTGCACTCCAGATGCACGCAAGCTGATTCGGCCTATCTTATTGGACAAACTGCGTGAAGAGTCCCCGACTTCTGTTGAACCTGCTGGCCTGCTGCTTGAAATGACTGCTCTCCTTGAGGAACTTCCACCTTGTGCATATGATGATGAGGGCATACACTCTGGTTCTGCCATACCACTAAGGCCCCCCTGCACAAAAACCAAATGTTAGTGTCTCTCTGTTCACCCAGAGTTCAAAATGTCAACATACCAAGCTACCAATAGGGCCAAAACTTTGAAACTGTTACCTTAAAAGGCAAAGGTGGTCTGACCAATTGTGAGCATAGATTCACACTCTTTCCTGTGTTCACTGCTGAATCACATGGGAGTTGGTTTTCAATAGACAACAATGCCCACAACTATCTGAATAAATGATAAGCCCAACAAGAAACACTGAGTAGTAAGAAACTTACTTCTTTTGTAGTTGTATCATCAGGTCCTGAACTCTTGTGCTTTGATGCATCCATAGATCCTGAAGCCAGACCCCCTGCTGAGAGCCTGCGGCGGCTACCCTCAGCAGTCTCACCATTCCGCTGGATCTCTTGGAGGTCCTGGCCTCCTGCAACAACCAGTACACTCAGATTCTTGAAAGAAGTTCACTTCAAAGTAATTACATCCTGATTGAAAGAACCAGCATAAAAAATTGATGCCACACTGCAATGTAGCCCAATATGAAGAACAGATTCACATATTACCCAAAAACACACATGAAAATGTATCTAGAGAAATCAAAAGCACACACCTGCTGACACACCACCAGCACCAGCTGCACCACCACTTGTGCCTGCAGCCTGACAGAAATAATACAGCCATAAATCATACAAGGCAATTCTGCATCTTTTAGGTGCTAGTTTCATGGCCATGACATTTCCAGTACCACAACTTGCATTCTGAGAAACAGTAGAAAGCTTGGTACTTCATTGAGACTTCACCATTCCTAGTAGACTTACAATTGCTCGCTGTGGGGCACCTCCAGGTGCGGTCTGCGATTGTTGATATTTCAGAATGGTCCAGTCAAACACGTAATCAAATTGAAAACCTGTTCAAAAGACATGTAACAGTCTGCAGAGCTGAGATACCATCAATTGGAAGACACAACACAAACAGGCATGAGATGACCCCTGCAGAAAGGTTTACCAGTAAGAAGTTGACTTGCACCAAGCATTCCAGATCAAGAAAAAAAGACTATAGTTTTCAGCATATTTATTTGCCTGACTTTAGTTTAACTTTGTACAATGAAGATCACATAACAAATCAGTCAAATGAAAACCTGAAATCCTAGAAAGAGTTTAAGGGTAAGCTCTGCAGAAGAGGCATAACAGGGAATCTCCTGTCACAGGTGATAGACACTCTCTTCTTCAGTAGCTGGAGGCTCATCTAACAATTACAGAACCTCATCCCAAAGTCATGTTTTTGCAGCATAACACATTCCTCAACCTGCAAAATACCTTCACGAATGAAGAGATCTCGAAAAATTCTCTTTGAGTATGCATAATCTGGCTTGTCATCAAAGCGCAAGGAGCGGCAGTAATGGAAGTAGGAAGCAAACTCTGATGGGTACGCTTTACAAAGCACCTGCATGTTTGGTAACCCCATCAATACCATTTCCTCCTCTCTTGACTAGAGAGGCATCAATCTTTCTACTGCCAGAAAACTGTACCTGCTCACTAAAAGCACAAAAGGAACTTGAGGAAATGGAAAATAACCAGAACATTAGCAGAAATGACAGACATTTGTACATTTTACCTCAATTGGAGTTGACATTTTTTTCTCACTGATCTTCTCATACTTCTGCTTCTTTGTCCCTGCCTTCAATCCTTGCCAGGGTAGGCTACCACAACCAACAGCAGAAAAAGAGTTTGAGAGAACACATCCGTCATCACAAAGAACACAGCTTGTTGAAGAGAGATCCAAATAATTCTTGTGAGACTGAGGAATCTCCATATGCATGATAGAATAGTAACCAGAACAAGGCAAAAAACTTTTCCTTTTAAGTCAAAGAAAAACTATAGACAAGGACTAAAAAACAAGGAAGAAGAGGCAATGTGGAAGGGAGGAGCTAGTTCAAAGTGGAGCATAAAAACTTAGCAGTATGAACAGCATTGACAGTCTCTCACTTGTTCACTGACCATCCACAATAACATGTATGATGTCAACTTTTCTATCACAATTTGGCCACTGACTTTATCAGATCCCTACAGTGTGTATACGCCAGCGTAACCACTAGCCTAAGAAAAACATCTGGTGACCACCAGATGCCCTATATATCCTGCAGCCAGCAGATTGCAAACACATCCGGTGCAGCCACCAGATGCCTTATGTGTCTCATGGCCACCAGATAGGAAACCATCTGGTGGTTGCCAGATGGTTTAAGTATTTGGTGGCCACCAGATGGTACTAAGTTTCTGTTGCAACTCTACAAGCAATGAGAAGACTCAGCTAGCATACTGGCTAGCACCAATGAAAGGGGGGAAAACAATAAACAAAATGTTGAAGAGAAATCAGATGCAAAGAACTTAGAACACACTAACCTGCCCCTCAAGAAGTACATAAGCACATAGCCCAGAGACTCCAGGTCATCCCTCCTGCTCTGTTCTGAGAAACACAAAAGCATACATTATGGACATGTTCGGGTGCAACTTGTTGTCTCATAGAGAACAGGAATCTCAAGCACAAGGAAAAGAAAGAAGTATGCCCAGACTGGAGGCCATCAAGAAATTAGGTATCAAAAACAACCTAATATACGACTTCAGCCAGGAAAATGAAACACTTCAAACAAGTCCAGAATGATTCTGACCAATCCCAAGATGTGTGTTGATGCTTGCATAGCGGGCTGTGCCTGTTAGGTTCTTGTTTTCCCTGCACACATGCAGCTAAACTTAAACTCTTTAGGCAAGGCACCAGGAAGAAAAAAAGGTATGTCCAGACTGGAGGCCGACAAGACTGGAGCTTGACAAGAAATATTAGGTATCAACAAATACAATGTGAACATTCACAGGCAACAAAATCCAAAAGCACCAACTGACTCTATCTCAGTGAAGTCATCAGACAGCCTCTAATCAAACAGAAATCTGCAATTCAGTCCAGAAGAAACCCTAACCTGTAAGGTATGTGTTGATGGGTTGTTGGATCACGATACTTCTTGGCAAGGCCAAAGTCAATGATGTAGACCTGGAAAAATTACAGTTCTCAGCAACCATGACCAGCATGGTCCCTGAACATCTTTTAGCTGCCCAGATCTCATATTTTAACATGAACTCAACTGCAGACCTGAGTAGAACTATGCACTATACTTTCATTTGTTACTTTAGCTAGTAAAACAGCATACCTGATTTGCTCGCCTGCCGAGGCCCATAAGGAAGTTATCAGGCTTGATATCTCTGTGGAGGAAACTTTTTGAGTGAACATACTCAACCCTGTTGATCTGCAATGTAAATGCACTTTAGGCCTACTACTCTAACCATGTCAGAAACCCTCAGATTTATCCACCAGTCTTTGACATAACAAATACACAAAAGGACTGTCACCCTTTGTGCAGCCCACTGAAAAGTGCCAAATACTTTAGAGCTGCCCAGGCCACCATATATGCACAAAAGGACTAAACCTAGCAGAATCAAGATAGAAGTAAAAGATTGAAAGGAGCATACTGCAAGGAACTCGTATTGGCCCAAACAACCTCACTGCAAAGGAACATACCAGCTGGTCTGCCAGCATGAGGACAGTCTTCAAGGAAAATTTCCTACTGCAAAAGTTGAACAGATCTTCAAGACTTGGCCCCAACAAATCAAGAACCAAAACATTGTACTCCCCCTCAACCCCAAACCACCTGATGTTTGGAATCCCAGCTGCAGAAACAAAGCAGGACAGTCAATCTCCTATGACACAGTCACAAAACACATATCCACATAAGGATGGAGAACTTCAAACTCATGATCTGAGCCAACCTGAATAAACTTAAGATATCACCTGATAATGAGATTACAGAACTTTCAAGTATGACTACATATCGCCAAACAGGACAAAGAGACTACCAAATGCTAAAAACTCTGGAAAAAAGTGAAGAGCAATTTGAACCATAGCAGCAGACACACAGTTGAACAAATACAACAGAGACGAGCCATAGCTGTTCTCAACAAGATGGGTACTCACTTCCTCCCTGAAGGATCCTGTAAAGCTTGGACTCATAGAGCAACTGTGGATGCTTTGTCTTGATGCTCTCCTGCAAAAGAGGCATGCGAGTTATAAAACCCCAATTCTCAGAGAGCAAGAGCACATGAACCAGTGCAAGATCAATGTGCCCTAATTATCAAAGGCAGTGAAATCCTTGATGCCCCACTTCGCTCTGCCACTTGATTATACTATACAGCTAAGAACCTATAGATCCACTCACACTTAATGCATAAGAAGATTTCAAATCCAGCTGATGGTACAAATCCAGTGCCATTTGTTTCGGAATCACATCTATTACAACCTGTAAAGTCTGGCTGCAGTTGCAAGCCTGCCATCCAAGACTGTCAATTGGTATCTGAAGAAGGCATGCACTTACCAGCTTAATTGCTACTTCTTCATTGGTCTGCACATTCACCCCTGCAAAAAGCACACTTTTGTCAATGCCATATGGCCTGAAAGAAAACCAAAACCTAATGTAAGATCCGTCTGTGATCCTGCCTGAAACCCTTCACAGTATCCCAAAAGGCGGGGGATGTGATTGAAGAAATCCAACTCTCAGCACATGTGATTGAAGAAGACCTCTAATTTCGGACAAACACAAAGAAAACAGAGTTCTTAACGTCATCGGTGGAAAAACACTCACCTAGGTAGATCTCGCCGAATGACCCGCTTCCAATTTTGCGCCCGAGCCTGTACTTGTTGCCCACTCGTGGTTCCATCAAACCCTTGGCAATGACGAGCCGGGGGGGAAAAAAAAACAACTGTTTTCTATACTCTTGTTCACAGACCTGTTGCTTCCCGTGTTGAATTCAATGACAGGTCCGCCGTTGCAGCTTTCTATTTTCTCACTTCGTCTCCTCGCGCCAATTCTTTGTACCGAGTTCCTTCACCTCACTAACGACAAATTTACAAATTGATTTCTAGAAGCAATCATCTACCTACTGCACAACACATCGCCATCTCCGTTCCTCCTTCGACAGCCCCTAACTTCTTCCTTTCCTTATCCCAAAAAGCCTTAACCTATTTCAGCCTTTCTTCATACATACAACCCCCGTTTCCAATATAACAAACCTTTCGTCGGTTCCTAGCTATTCTCCTCGTTGTTCTCCGCAACATTTTCCTCAAAGCTCAAAACAATAGGCGATCTATTCCGGGTCCTTCCGCAACAAGGAGTCGCGCCTAGACGTGCACACTTCCACCCTTTTTTGTTTTCCTTCACTCTCGCTCCAATCCAGTTATCAAACTCCTTTTTTATCATAAAACCTTTATTGTCCTATTCTTCTTCTTTTTCTCTGCCGTTTGCTTTCCACCCTCCCCGAACACCACCCCTAACGCTCCACACAGCTGGACCCCACTCTCGCCGCGCCTTCCTGCGCCCGAGAGTTGTAATCCGTGCGCTGAGCACCCGGAATGGCGATGGCGCTCAACAAACCCTCGACTACCGTCTCTCTCTCTCTCTCTCTCTCTCTCTCTCTTCTCTTGCCCCCAAGCCCTTTACTTTGTGCGCCACGGGGCGTCACATTACAATAGCAAAAAGCTGGCATCGCGGATGAAATCATCCACGATTGATGTTATCAGACCATTACAAAGAAACAATTCATTCCTTCATGGATGCTAAATCAATCACTGGCTGTCCGGTTACAGATGTATGTATGTTTTGCTTGTACCTTTTGCTTGTGCATCATGGGGTCATATTACAATAGGAAAAGTCGATGGCATCATGGATCAAATCATCCATGATTAACTCCATTATTTAAAAGAAATAATTCATTTCTTCAATTATTGTTTGTATGCTTACAAAGGTTATGTATGTTTGCTCAATACCTTTGATTTGTGCTAGGTCGCTACATTTTACAATAGGAAAAGTTGGCATCATGGATGACATCATCTATGATTGACATTATCATGCCATTACAAAGAATAAATTTGATTAGTGTTGTCTAGTTATAAACGTATGTACATTTGCATGGTACCTTTACTTGTGTGCCATGGGGTGTCATATTTCAATAATAAAAGCTAACATCATGGATGAGATCATCCACAATTGACATTAATCAAGCCATTGCAAAGAAACAATTTTATTTTTCTTCGTGGATGTTAAATCAATTAGTGTTGTTTGGTCACAAGTGTATGTTACATTTGCTTGGTACTTTTGGTTGTGTGACATCAGTTGTCAAACTACGAGGGGAAAAAGTTGGCATCACATATAAAATCATCCACAATTGATGTTATTAAACCATCACAAAGGAAAAAAAATCGTTTCTTTGTGGATGTTAAAGGGCATTTTAAATTCTCTATTCATCCCAAGAAAGAATTGGGCTAAGATAATAAAAAGTTAACCCATGGATCAGGCTCACAAAAGTTAATGGTGGGAGGAGATTTGAAGTTGTGTGTACAAACGGAACTTGGCCTAAAAGTTGCAATATTTGCTTTATCTTTTCATTTCACTATAGACATTGACTCTTCATTGTCATACACGTGATTTTTCTAGGTTTGTTATTTTGAATGTCTCTTGAGAACCATGGGTTTAAATCATCAAACCATGTATTTATTATGGGCAATTTGTATGGCACTTGAATTGGTACTACTTCATGTTATAATTTTGGAACAACATGAAGATGTTAAAATTGTGTGTTTTTTTTTCCCCAACCAACAAATGAAAAAGCTCACTCTTCACATATGCACATCATGCAATTATGATCAAATTAAAGGCTTCATGCAAAGGCAACTCGTGGGTTCATATTTTAAAAACATGTTTAAACAACACATCAAGTTGAAATTTTCATACTTTTGAATGATTATGTCAATAGTTGAATGCATCTCATTTTAGATGAGACACCCATTTTATATTAACAATCCTTTTGGAGACTAAGGTTGTTGTTTTGGCTTATTTATGTAGTGAAAATTCTTTACAAATGGTTGGTGAGGTGTATGGGATCCTTGAAAGTACAACACTCATTATAATTCAAGAACTTTGTCAAGTAGTTTATAAATGTTTGGAACCCCTTGTCTTCATAAAAACCCATAGCTTTGAGATTCAAGCAAATGATTTTAAAATTTCAAGTTTTACATCACATTCCATACATCATTAGAGCCAATGACACCACCCATGTTTTGATTATTGTTTTTTCTATAGATCATACATATTATCGTTGTCAAAAATGATTTTATTCATATTTATTGCAAGGGATTGCTGATCTTGAATGCAAATTGTGGGATTATGACTTTAGTTGGTCAAGAGGCATGCATGACTAAACCTTATTTTTAAGAACTAATATTGGTCAACACATGGCAAAAGGAAATTTTATGTTTTATATGGTAATTGGAAATACAATGTACCATGTTCAACCTTACTTTTGGTGTAATTTTGAAGGTGGAACTTGAGTGAATTATCACATGAGAAAGCACATTGGATTTTTTTCCAATCAAGTACATAAATGGTTATTGAAAGGGCTTTTGGTGCATTGAAAGCAAGATGGAAAATTTTACTCAATAGGGTTGACACACCTTTGAGACATGTTGCAAACCTCATCATTGTTTATTTATCTTTACACAATTTGTGTATCATTCACAACAACAATTTCAATTTGTAATGGGTAAAATAGGTGACTCATGAGATGCAACGCATGAAAGAAATAATGTTTGGAAATTTGAAAGAAACAAATGTGTACCACATTACAAAACAAGTCTTTGTAAATCATTGAAAATATGAAAATGTTGGGAATTTCCAAATTGCGATAAGAATTTGGTCTATCATATGAATTAGATCTAGAAGAAGTTGAGTTAGAAAATCCCAACCAAGGTGCATAAATAAAATAAAATAAAGCAATGAACTTTTTTTTTTAAATACCATAAGTTATTTGCAAATTGCTCAAACTTTGTAGCAAACAAACTTGTAAAAAAATTACAGTTTTGATTCTTCATTTTCTAATGAAGGGCTAATAAATGAATAACAATTATGATAGATGTGGTAAAAGCCTTCATATATGAAAGCTTTCAATGTCAAATCTTTCCTATGAGGGTTGCCATGTGACCATCCATCTTCTCCAATAAAGTTGACATCTTTCCAAAATGTTGCACTTGAGTTGTGTTGTTTTTATAATGGTTTAAAACATGCCTTCCATATTGATTTGGTTTGAAACATTTTTTTCATTTTTCTAGCAAAACCAAATGTGACCATTTTTTCCTTTTCAAATTTATCTTCATCGTTTTGATTGCTTACATAAAATGTTTTTGAATTTGTGTTCAAAGGTCACATGACCTTGGTGCATTGGTCCTTGTGATGGTTCCAATTATCCATGACCTCATAATTTATTTTTCCATGTCATTATTTTAAAACACTTCGTTTGGAATCTTCTTAGTTTTATAATTCTTCAATAGGATTGCATATTTTTTCTTACAAACAAAAATTAACCTTGAAAAGTCAAAAATGACTCCTACCATGCAACAATGTAATTTGTGCCAAACATTTACACATGCACCATACAAAAACTATATAAAATGGTTATCTTTAATATATATATACAACCATTTTGAAAGTTGATTATCAATGTGTAATTTGTACATGAGTGAGCCCATTTATCATAAACCTAATTAGATGTTCATAATACGAAACTTTCCAAAACAATGCAATAAATGCAACACATGAAATTACATTAAAGAGGTGATACCCAAAAAATCAACAAAATTTAAACAATGTCATGTAATTGACAAATTACAATTGGAACAAGAAATTGAATTCAAAATTGAAATTTAAACCAAGAATTGAAATCAAGGCTTAAATTGAAAAAAAAATTGAAATTAAAATAAGGAATTGAAATCAAAGCTTAAATTGATTTGAAAATTTGAAAATGATAACACAATTAAAGCAAGGAATTGAAATCAATAATCAAGTAGAGACAAAAAAATTGAAATCAAAACTATAATTGCAACAAGAAATTAAAATCAAGATTAAAATTGAAAAAAAAAAAATCAAGATAAAAATACAACAATAAATTTAAATCAAAACTAAAATTGAAACAATCAAAACTTCAATTCATTTTTTTCATGTATTCTTCAAGAAATTTTCATTCATCTCTTTGCGGACAGATATTAAAGTTTCCACATCAATTAAAAAACCCCATTTTTTCCTACCTTAGCTTCTTCTATCCCTAGTTCATATTTTTTTATTATTATAAATCTCTCAAAACAATTTTATTTTATTTTTTACACCCATGATCCTAATACAATTGCATCCCCTACCTTTTTTTGAGGAAATGATCAAGATTTTTTCAGTTGTGTGAATTTTCTTTTTCCTTCATTTTTCCACCTCTAAATTCATTTGCATTTGACAATTCCATGCAAAATACAACAAGGGAATCTCTAATGACGCGCTCCCAAGTCACGGGGTGAAACCCACTTGAGGGTTTCACAAAGTCAAGTTGCGGAAAGTTGAGACTTGGAGGCACACTCCCGGCTTCCAACTCTAGAAAGGGGTAGAGGGTCGAG
>Ga0116228_10006279_pt1 | contig 10623 bp, 10 predicted proteins | sample S1TSphfallax_2_FD_89694 | JGI IMG/M metagenome (GOLD analysis project Ga0116228, IMG submission 89694) | Host-associated microbial communities from peat moss isolated from Minnesota, USA - S1T2_Fc - Sphagnum fallax MG | ecosystem: Host-associated > Plants > Peat moss > Unclassified | place... | reverse complement strand
TACTACTACTATGGTATTTGATTTTGTAGAGAACTGTTGGGTTTTCTTTTTCTTTTTTTAATATTTCAGAATTGGAGAATTATGAGTTCTAATGTGCTGTGAAAGGAAGATGAAAACTTTTCAGTGAATGTGGCTGATGGAAGTCGGAGAGATAAAATTAGGGATTGGGGGGAATCGTAGAGATTTGTCTTTACATCTTTATGTTCCTTTGTTCATTTGGTCGTCATCAATGTGTACGGAAGGTTCACTTGCAAGAACACTACAATGAACTTGTAGCAAGATTTCGGTGTTGAGGTGATGAGCATTGTTTTTGTGTAGAGTTTTATTAGAATGTACATGTGTTTCAAGTTTTTGGTAACAAGGATCCCAACGAAGGTTGTGGTTATCTCCTCATTTATGAGATGAATCCTAGAGCTTGCCATGTGATGCAAGATAAGAGCTACATGATGGTAATAGGAATTAGAAATTTTGAGGCCTTGACTCAATTTCCACTACATTTACAATGCCTAGATTGATTCGTCTTTCTGTTCATTGCTTGAAAGTGTTGTGAAATGGGGATTGTTGAGGAAGGACTTGAATGTGATGAGCTGAAATTCATGAAGAAAGATTTGGAAAATGTTGAAAAATCCAATAATGTAAAATGACATGTCATGGGTCAAGAGTGAAATTTATTCATACCTAGTGGGTTTCGAGGAAGTTTTCAATATGTATGGTAACTACTATATGTTGGATTTACTAGCATGGGAATGTGATAGTAGATATTCTTGTTGTCCATAAATGTGATGGTGAATTAAACACTAATGATTATAAGAAACTATAGGTAAAGAGTGATTTGATCCTAGTTGGATGTAAAATCATTGTTTAATTGAAATAGACTAAATCACAACAAGATATTAGCTTTGGAATGTGTGTTTCATTTATTGAAGGATGTTTATGGAATCTTATGTGTTTTATGACTATGCACCATCATATCTATTGAGATCATAATCCCTTTCCAAGTTAATGTAATCTAATTAGTGTTTAATTTACATGATTAAAATCATGTTTAATTCAAAAGTCTCATGAATGTTTAATACATTTATTTCACAATGTTTAAAGTATATTATTGTAACATGTGAATAAATTTGAAAGCAATTCAATAAATATAAAATATCCTATTTAAACATATTTTTTAGCATTGTAACCAATGTTTAATTAACTATTTCAAAATTATTTCAACACTATTTTAGGATTATTTAAGCATTAATTAATTAGTTCTTGGCCAATCATGTGCTACCACAATACAAATTGTTGTGCCAAATTTGTAACAATACAAATTTAGGATTCTCAAGGTGTACCCTTAACTCACATGTTTGAATCTTGTGCCATCAATAATTGATGAAGAAGATAAAATATTTAAATTTGAATTCCTCCAAAAACTTGAATCCCACCACATGGCATAAAACAATTCACTCAAGTGCATCAATTGAAAATAATCAATGTGGATAGACAAAATCATAATTTTGATGAAAATTTTGGTTTATTTCATATTTCTTAATTAGACACATGGTAGTGTGACATTGGGCACCTCAATATGTTGCTAATCACATATGATATATGGTCAAGGATGGAAAATATGATCAATGAACCAATATTTCGTTTGGTCTAGTTACATGATGGCATGATGACATCACCATATATCATTACTATAACATGCAACTTGTCCGAGGCAAGTCGAAGGCATTTTAATTGCACATGTCATTTGCAACTAAAAACTAATCATAAAAATTAGTTGAATTTTATTTTATTTTTTCTAGTGTCATTAATCTATGAATACCCTTTGTCTTACATGTGTGTGTGTGTGTGTGTTTATAGTTTATTTATGTTGAAAAATCATATTTAATAGTGATTGTGTTGCCTCCATGTTGTAACAACTGTTAGATTTTGTATTATCACCCATTTTTTTGTTACACTAATTTTTTGGAAAAAAAAATCAAAATCAAATAAGAAGATCCTAGTTATTTCAAAACAAAAGATCAACAATTTTCATGAAATTTTGATAATAAATCTACAATTTTATGGGTGGTTATTTAATTTTATTCAATTTTGGGTAATTGTGGTTTATATATCAAAACTAGTTATTTGATTTTTTAAAGAATCACAAATATGAATTGTAAAAACCATGTTTTGTAAACTTGAAGGGTCTATGCATAAGAAATTGTGCCAAAGATGTTTTAAGATAAAAAGTTGAACATTTGTTATTTAAAGGTGCCAAGAAAATCAAATCATTAATAAATGTGCCAAGAAAATGTCAAGGGATTAAATCAAACACTATGTTATTTTCTATCATTGGACAAGGTGACAACTTGCCATATTTAAATCAATGAAGGAGGGCTTCAACCATATTGAAACTAGTCCAAACCAAAATGACAACAAAATTAAATTTTTTTAATTTTAATTTTTTTGGGGTAGCAAATTAAGAAAAAATCATTGTACAGGAAGGAATAGACAATTGACTAGGCCAAGGAACATGAAATACATCCGAAGGTCAAGTGGCAAAAAATCAATAACTGTGTTGTTAATATATAATGTAATGCCATCTAATCTATAAATGCAAGCTATCACAAATAACCCAGTGATAACCCACTAAAATTGAAATTGTGAAGGTCTTCCTTAAGCTTTCTCAATAACTTAAAGGGTTTTCCTCCAAGTTACTTCAAAATAATCAAAATAATTATCCCAAACTAATTGTTGTATCTTTTCATAGCTCCAATCTTCATTTGAAATCTTGATATTAAATTCCAATCAAATAATTTATGTTGTTGTGTTATGTTTAATAAGTTCCACATTATGGAAAACTTACAAAACCTATGAGGAAATTATTTATCTAGTATCAATTGTTGCCAATTGAAAGATTGTTAATGCCCATTTTCGGTTGGTTGCATTTCCAATCAATTGAGGATGTTCATTACCTAATCCAATGTTATGAAACCCATGAGCAATCCCAAAATCTTTGTAAGATATATTCAAGGAATAGTACAATGAGTAATGTGTGTAATTAATAACCGATGTGGGATCCACTTTAGCTTTTTTGTGTATTAATAATAACCATGCAGTGGTAAAGAGACCACCCAAAAACATCTTTCCATGACCTATCTAAGCACCACAAGTTGGTCCATTTTAATTTAAAGTTACAAAGGATCAAAAAACCCAACTTAACATTCAAGGACTTCCAAGCTTTAGTTGATTATTCAAAAAAAATTTACCATTAACTATTGTACAATTCATTAAAGACATCTTATTTTGCAAAGTCCAAAAATTAGTGTCAAATTCAAGTAAATTTAATCTACCGTATAAAGATAAAATTAATGTTCTTAATAAGACCATGACAAACTAAGATTAAGTTTTCACCTTTTGTAAATATTGTTGGGGCCTTATCTCTTCAATAGTACAAAATGTATTAAAGTCCTAATGAAAATGCCTAACTACACTCCAATTTTATGTATTGGGGTCATCAATGGAATGTTCAATTACAAAATCAATAGTACGTATCATTTACCATTATTGGTTTTCAATGATCCTAAATGTTGTAAATGGCCTATCATCATTCATGACATCAAATATTCCAACCTTATCAAGACCCTAGCTTTGGGTTCACAACCCCTTAGTAAGGCATGAAAGTGTTTTGGAAATCAAACACATTCCAATAAATGTGAAAGAATGAGTCCCAACACTCCAAAATGATTTTCCCACTTTGAAAGTTAAAGTCCTAACATAACATTTTGATTTTTGGGGCAAATTTGGAAGTAGTAAACATGGCCCAACTTTGGCTCCCAATATACTATTGAAAGGTTTTGAAACTTTGATATCAAAAGTGGGCTCTAGTTCACCTTTTGGAGTTTTGAACTGAGTTATATGGCAACAAAGTGGCAAGGATTCAAATTGATAGTTTGATTTCCAAGCATTAAAACTTGTGAAATAAAGGTCAAGTGACCTTTAGATTAAGCATGTGATATAGCATTGAAAGTTTCATTTCAAAAAGTGCAACTTTTCCTTTGAAACATGGTTAATCAAAGCTCATATGTATGAGTTAAATGATTTTATAAAGCTACATTAAGATTCATAACTTGGCAAAATTGGGAATTTTGAGAACTCCCAATCCCAAATTTTGTCACTTTGATGCAACCCTCACCACTAGTCACAAAGTATATTACATTAATATTTGTTCAAATTTGTATATTTTGAGCCAAACACCATAATAAATGGTTAGATCTATTTCTTTGCAAATGTCTTTTGTCCTTTGAAGCCCCTTCCTATATAGTTAGTGAGCTTGTTTGATTGACAACCCATCACAATTTCTCCTATATTCATTAGTCTCCCACCACAAATTAGTTTGGAAAATGAAAGGGGTCTTTAGGGTTGGATTATACCTTAATGAATTTTTTAAACTTGCTTGAAGCCTTGACCCTATTTTGTTCCATGCTTGTGGATCTCTAATGCATGTATGCTTTTGGGACATGACCCATTGGATGTAATTGGTCATCTATATGTAATGTTGAGTGGAGATTGCATTTTAGCAAGTTTGTATGACAATAATGTTTGTATGTTTGAATACCCAAGTTCATATGCCTTTCATGCCCATTTATCAACAAGTCATGAAATGTTTCACAGAAGCTAATATTATTTATTATTAAAGTAGCCTTCCTTCGGACTTTGATAGTAATCAAACTAATTCACCCTCATCCTTAGCACTTGATTGGTTTCCCCCCCAAAGGTAATTATTGGGGAGCCTTTCATTTTACAAATGGTTTTGTCCAAACAACCCAAATTCGTATGAATAACCACAAGGTTGAAAGGACTTAATTAAATATGATTGATTGATAAGTTTGAAACAATTTGGTTAAGCATTACTAAAAGAGTTTCTTTCTTATCTTTTGAACTAAAAACTTGTTCTCCTTATTTATTCCCAAGTTAAATTTAATGGTTGTGCTTAAAAGCTTATTTAAATCACCCTCCCTAGCCCATTGCAACTTGTAGTTAATTAATTGATTAGGTCAAGGTGTATCATTGTTATAATAGTAAGCAATATTCATACTCAAATTAATAACAATGCTAAAAGCAACTCAAAAGTCATTAAATAAACAAATGTGATTGTTGACCATCAACTCTTCACATTGGATGGTGAAAGATGTGTCATTTGCATAGTAAAATATAATTTGTTAGGCTCCAACAATGGGTAACATGATTCCATGCAAGTCACTCATTGCATGGTAGATTTCACCATGTGGCTAAACATATCACCAATTATGAAAAAGAAGTAATATGGCACCAAATAACAACCTTGGTAAACCTTTTTTTGAATTTGAATTGGGGAAGAAACCTTGCCATTAACATTCACAAATGCATTGCCTCCCTCAAACAACAACTCAATAATATTCACAAATTTTTTTGCCATCCCCATTTGTCACATTGCATCAAATAATAAAAGTTAATCTACTTAATCATGTGCTTCAAGGAAAAGTCCAATTTGAAAAAAATGGTTACATGTTCTAACTTTTTGACATAGTCTAGCATTTTGTGGAGGAACAAAATATTGCCTACAATGAAACATAGTGGGAAAAAAGATGTTTAGTTTGAGTTTATGATCTTCTATAAAATATGTTGAAGTTTATGTTATATTATCTTGACAAAGACCTTGTAGGTGGTGTTTAACAAAGTGATGGGTGCAATTGGTTAGGAGTTATCATTCCCCACCTTTGAAGAATATGGTTATAAGGGTGAAAGCACACCCTGCCTAGATTGTAGTCACATGTATAATCTTATTGCAATCAATTTTTTTGCAATGTATTAATGTCACATCTTCAATTTTTTTTGTTTGTTTTAAGTATATATTATTAGCCTTAGAGTTAAACTGGTTAATTCCTTTAAAAAATCCAACAAATATTGAAGAACTTGAACACATAGAATATATTTGTGATCAAATAATACTCATCACAAAGTTTGAAAATTTTGCATATATATTTCAAAACTAAGGTTGTTGGTAGAATTCTTGGTTGAATTTCTTTGTGGTGAATGGTATCAATATACATAAATGGACTTTAGGACCATTTCAAAGATTAAATATTTTGGTTGAAAATCCATTCACAAAATGTGTTTTTAAAACTTTTTGAACAATAAATGCATAATGATCTTTTCATTTTAAAACAAAACCATTACCATATGAAAGAAAATATTTAATAACTATACATTACATTTTTTTTAGTTTTCTTTTGTTTGGTGATGTGTCATGAATCACAAACATGAGGCCCTATGGCCATTGAAGAATTATAAGTTACATATTGTATATGTACATTGATTTTATCCAATTTTCTTCAACTAATCATTAGATCAAGGTTAAATTTGATTCATAGTGAATTTAGTTCCATTATATTGTCATGCACATTCTAAATTTGTTTGCTTATGTTTAGGATTGGCAAAAAATGTCATCAAGATTTTAGTTTATTGCATACTATGAAAATTATACATCACCATTTTTGGAGAAAAGTGGCTCACCTCTAGTATGCTTTCACCCATAAGCAATGTGTTATTGTTGTGGGGAATCACATATCCTATATCACGATGTAAAACATGTTGTAATCTTATTTGATGACATATTAGAAATGTTAGAAAAATTGGTGACAACATTATTGAGCTTTAATGTTCTCTTTTTCCATCTCATCCAAGGCATTTCTTATGTTAAAAATTGTCATGTTCTTGAAGATATTGTTCATGTGGTGTTTATGAACTTGAATGGCAAAAAGTTGAGGATGGCATGTTGGGTGGTAGTTTGTTGATGATTGATTTATTCTATCACATATAAAGATTGGTAGAAGTTGTGACATAGTTGGCCATCTATATAGGGTCTATGCAACTTTATAATAATAGAATTAAAGGTTCAATCTTTGATTACCTAAAAAGATACCCCGATACAAGCATTGTCCTTAACCTTCCATTTCACCCTCCTTTGGATGCATTCGTTCTCAATGAATTGATTTTCAAAATGCTCTAGTTTGAACCATAAATCCCTTACCTATTGTTGAAGAGTGAAGTCCATGGGTTTCTCTTGAAGTTGGCCAAGTGAATGACCTCAAGATCACCACTTATTTTATTTTAATTTTGTGTAACCTCTAAAGCTTTCTTTTTGTAACAATTCCTATAAAAATATCACACACTTGAATTATATGGAAAACACCACCAAAGGTCCTTGATTTATCCAGAATTGAACAATTGTGATTCAACTTCACTAAAAAAAATTGGGATTCATCTTCCAACAAATTCCTTTTGATTTGGAAAGTCCTTTGATTCGACCTAAAGAGGTTGTAAATAGGTTCAAATCAAGAGGCCCAACAATTACCTACAAACCTAGTGGTGACTTTGGGTATGAAAATGAAACATATATATATATATATATATATGAGCTACAAACTCTTTCAAAGGAACATATAGTTATAACCCCATGTGTAGTAATTTGTTAAATTGCATGCATAATTTTGCCCCTACATGCAATAATCTACCTTGTAATAGAATTACCTCCTTTTGATTAATGTTATCATCATTAAAAATAAGGAATAAAATCAAAAACTCAAAAGTAATAAATAATAAAGTAATGGGCCCATGGTGGTAATTTTGCCATGTGCTTGAATTACTACCCTATTGCCAATAATAACATAACCCCACTAAAATACAAGCTTAGAGCAAATCATAAAATAACATGTACTAATTGGAAATTACCTCTTATTTTGTACCTTCTTCAAAATCTCTTCTTTAGAAGGGTGTCATAATGGTAAACAATCCTTACTTCTAGCACCATCCCCCTTTTTAATATACTCCTAAGCAAAACAACACCCCTTCCCCTTGTGCAACTCATTGGAAAATCCAATAAAAAATTTCCTTGTTACATTATGCTTTCAAAGGCCCAAATATAAAATTTTCACCCACTATGGCAAAGAAAAAATTACCAAAAAACAAGAACAAATAGAAAAGAGAACAAATCAAAAATGAGAAAAATAAATAAATATTTGGGAGATAAAGAATGAAAAGAAGATGATCCTCTCCTTTAAATATCCTAGTCTTCTCACCTTTCCCCTCCTATAGATCAATCAACCCCTAAATAAATCCCTACTTTAGTGGTAGCTAATTGGCCAACATTCTTCTCAACCTAATTAAAACTAGTTAGTTGACTTTCCACCTAGCTTGAAATGTAATCCAATTCACTCCAAGTTTTATCCTTCAAATTATCCCACTTTTAATGCAACTATTTGCATTATCTTGCCAACTAACACCTTCTACATACCTAATTAAACTAATTGACATCACCTTCAAAAATAGTGGAGATAGTAGGTAAACCTATTACCAAAAATTGCTCTACCTTACTAGAGTAACTAGTAACTAAAAAATAAGTAGGATTTTCCCTTAAATAGAAATATTGGAAAATATTAGCCAATGTTAAATTTCCTTTTATTTTGTAATGAGCTATTCTTCTATCTACATTACGTGACTTAAAATGGAAGATGTAGAATTTACTTAATCTTCCTAGGATTTGAACCCCTTCAAACCTTAAGTTTTCCCACATATATTTAATTTTATTTCTTCTATGAAATCTTTCTTCAATTTGTAAATTTCACTTAAGGTTGTTCCAATTTAGTTCCTTTACATGACTAATGATGTTGCTACACTCCTAAATTTTGTAGGGTACCTTTAATTTAAATGCCTAGATGGTGAAAAATATATGCTCAAATGTTTTAGTTAATCATTATATTTAAATTAACAAGTTGATTCTTAATACATATGTACAAATCTTTTCCCAAAAATGTACATTATTTATAGTAATGAACTTTCAATGCTAAAAAATATGGATTAGTTGGTCAATTGGAATGAGATAAAATTGAACTTTGAACATTGAATTTTGCTTCAAACCATTTATAATGACTAAGTATGTGATGTAGTTTGACATGATATACTCATATGTGGAATCCTTCCTTTGAAAGCCAAAGTTAAGTTATGAACTTTTGAATGGTAAGAATTCAATTTTTTTCATAAGTCAATTTGAAATGGATTTTATTTTTTATTTTTTCAATTTTTTCCCTAGAGTGCATTTTTTAAATTCTTTAGTTGGGTTTTTGTTCTTGTGGACTTTATAAGTTTAATTTCAAGACATCCAAATTGCATCTGTCACATGAAATGACATCATCTTCTTTTGATATAGGTTTTGATTTTGAGTTTGGAAGGGTTCATAAGTGGGTGAACATTTAGTAGTAAAATATTACAATAATGAAATCTTTGAAAGTAACAACCACAACCATTTGAACACTTTTTAAAGACTTGTGTGGAGTGTTGTATTTATAAAAAATGGACCATCATAACATACATTTGTTTAGTAAAAGATGCAACACTAAGAAAGTGGTATTTTATTGGTCAAGACAATGATTGATGAAAGTTTAGATGTAACAAGTTGGTGGTTCGTTCACTTTGGTTGGAATGCACACCTTTTTTATAAAAAAAATTTGGAACCCAAAAAAAAATTGTTCTTTTTATATTTTTCCCATGGAAACAAATCGAATGTTCATTGGTTATAATGATTTTATGGGTGCCATACATGGTCTTCATCATATGAAATGTGATTTGGTATTTAAATGTTTGTTGATGGATTTTAAAAATTCAATTTGAAATTTTCATGCATGGTGCTTCTTTAGTCACACATAATCACCTTACTTCATAATCCTCACACCTTCAATTAAAACACATATATGATGTCAAAATTCAATGCAAACATAAAAATTAAATTAAATTTAACATGACTTAAATATGTGAATATTGAAAATTTGAATGATAATAAGATCAAAGTTTTAAAAGTTCCCTCACATAATACCCCCCAAAAAATATTGTCTTTGACACATACAACTTTGAAAAAATAAACACACAATGACCCCCCCAAGGTTTCCTCCCATTGTTCTAAAGTCAATGTATATTTCTTTTCAACTAAGATACTCATGTTCACACCTACCTCATTGTGAATGACATATATTGGTGTTTCTTATGTCTAGGCCTTTATTGGTTTCCACAACTTGCTTCTTAATTATTCTACATTACTACCATGCAATCTATTCTCTTGTTATAAAAGTACATAAATGTGAGGACAAGACTAATGGATGTAATCCTTGAGTTTATTAAATTTGAACTCTCAACCTTCTAACATTAGATGAAAGGACGTGTAAAATCATTTATAGCTTTGTAAGAGGATGAAAGGCTTAAACTTTGAAACCTTTCACTCATTGTTTTTTTTTCAAATTCCAACATGCTCCCCCTCTCATGTGCCTTAGCCTTGGTCACAAGCTCAAGGTTGAGGTTGCAACAACAAAATGCTTGTTTGTTGTCTTAAATTTGAGGAATGTGACCTATGATTTTGCCTTGAAATTGAATAGGTAGTTATCTTTGTCTTTACTCATTTGAGTTGGCAAATTTGAGTGAATTGGATTTTTTTTGAAGTTGGTTGGTAGGTGGAAAGAGGTTTCATAAGTCCTTCCTCCCATTGAGATATACAACGGACTATCCACCTAAGGGGAAATAATTGGTGCTAGTGGTGCATTGGCACATTCTTATAGGGTT
>Ga0116228_10006278_pt1 | contig 10623 bp, 8 predicted proteins | sample S1TSphfallax_2_FD_89694 | JGI IMG/M metagenome (GOLD analysis project Ga0116228, IMG submission 89694) | Host-associated microbial communities from peat moss isolated from Minnesota, USA - S1T2_Fc - Sphagnum fallax MG | ecosystem: Host-associated > Plants > Peat moss > Unclassified | place: USA... | reverse complement strand
GATATCGACAGGTGGTGGAGTGTCATGCCATCAAGCCGTGTCATTAACTTTTGAATTTATACATAACTATTTTTCTAAATCTTCGAACAAAACTTACAAGGGTGGCAACGTGTATGTGTTAAAAAGTTCTTGCCCCTTGTGTTGTGGGTTTTTGCACATGTTTCCTATGTCTGTGTTTGGGATTGTCAATTTTTTATCAAGGGGTATGGAAATCTATCAAGTTGTGTGCTTTTGGGCTACATCACAAAGCGAGCACAAGGTCATGTGGTGATCTCCTATAAATATGTGCATATTGTTCAATAAGAAACTTTGGATAAAAGGCTCTGAGCCTTTCCACGTGTGATGGTTGCAACATGCAATGAGCCCAAAGTTTGTAGTTAGTGTGGTTAATGGCTAGGTATGGGACAAGGTTACCACCTAGCTTTGATTATTGAACAAGTCATTTTTTACCCTTGATTTTTCCCAAACATAAATAATAAGGTTTAGTGGTGAGTAGGTTGTACCTAGTGTTTGTCTTATTGTTGGGTGAGATCGGGTTAATGATCGATAGATTCGTGTTGGTGAGATAGGAGTAATGATCAGTGAGATCACATTTGTTGTTTTTAAGGTTGTGAAAGCCCCAAGTGCGTGTTTGGCCCCATATAACGTTTTTATAGATGTAGGTGCCCCAACCATATAGGTGTAACAACCCTAATCACCATTTTAATTTGGGGGATTTTAGGGTTATGGAAAGCCGCAATAAGTCAACATCCTTGTAAGATTAATTGAACCAATATAGGTGCAGCAATCCTGGTCACAATGGGGTTACAAGATTTCAAACTTACAAGATTCAGGGTAAGTTTAAGGTTTTCAGGGAAACCCAAATTAGGGTTAAGTTTCATCACGGACAAGTGTTAAGATTTAGATTCCAAAAATAGCTTTGCTAGAGGATTTACTAATCGAAGGGTGTAATTCCGACCACCCACTCCACCTACATTAACATATGAAGAAGATTCTTTAGATTTTAAGGTAAAACTACAATTGATAGTGTATGTACCACTTGTGTGGGACATGGAGGACATTTATGGCACCGCCCCATTGATTTTCGAAAGTAGTTGACACCATTGAACTAAATGATTTCGTTTGGGAGTTTAATACCTGGTGTGATATGTAGCAGCTACGGTATCCGCAACAATTTACACCTTTCTTAGCATGGAAATGTTTACTCCATCATCTAGAGGGACCGCCCATGGATGATTATCATGAGTTTGTGATGCCCATGAAGTTGACATTGAAGAAATTCCATACATTGCATGAGTTTTAGCATCAACCCTATGAGAGTTCGCGGGAGGCATACACACGAATGCGAAGGTTGATCAATGTGACCAAAGGGGTCAGAGAGGCCCAAGCTATCCAATTTTGGTATGGGATTTTATAAAAGGATCTAAGGCGATAAGTGCGAGACATAATTTTCACCCAACCTACCCAGCCCACATTGGCATTGGTTTTCTAGGTATTTGAGCACATTGAGCTCAACATGGTGGAGGAAAAGGTTGTTACCCTAGGGTTTAATAGGGAAACCCTACAACATACTCCTATTTCATTGACTCAATAGTCACGTGGTCAGGCATTGAGAATTCCACCACAAATAGGCAAGGGGCACAAACAAGAACCCAACAAGGGTTCCTCATCCTACACTGCTAAATAGGGGGGAGAGGATAAGTGTTGGAGGTGTGGTGGGCATCATTGGAAGAAGGATTATCCTAATACTCCTAAGGCGACCACCTCCTACCCCAATCCTAACCAATCTTGCTCCCATTGCAAGGTGTATGGCCATAATGTAAACCATTGCTTCACATTTCATCTGGAGTTACAACAAGGTCAATCCCAAATAGGAAATGTGGGGAAATCCCTAGGTTCTGGCAAGGGCCATAAGGTGAAAAGTGCAACTAATAAAGGGCTAGCCACCAAGTTAGTTCCAAACCAACCCAATGCAATGGAGGCACAATTTGCATGTTTGGAGGCATGAGTATGGCATCCAACATGGCGACACAAATGAAACCCATAACACATGTGCCAAGTGATTCTTCATCTCAAGGTTTCAACCTTGGATTTTTCCCAAGGTTGGATTTTCAAGGCCATTAGGTATAGATGAGATCAAATAAGGTATTCCTAATGATCATGGTTTAAGGGTAGCCGATGACAAAACCCTGGTTAGGGTTTCAACAACTACACTAATTACTAGGGCAAATGTCAGAATGCGAGAACCACTAAGTGCCAACAAAAAATTGGATGCTCAACGTGGAAAAGCCCAGCGCCACGTTTGTTTGCCATAATCCTTCGTGTTGATCAACACAGGTTGCACCTCGATGGACACATCCAACCCCAAAAGGGGATTGATTACAACCATTAGATTGTTCGGTTCCACTTCAAGAACTCAAACACCCAATAGTGTGTTGGGGGTGACCAGGTTGGCGTGCCAAAGACCATTGTTTTCCGCTACAACTTTGGCTATGCCTAATTTTTTACTAGCTACAATATTTTGAATGGTAATGACATTATGTGATGGTGTGGATACTATAGGGATGGTGGTTATAGTTGTCGAGGATTCTTAAGAAGTTTTATTCAGCCAACCACTAATCACTCAGATACTTATTGGTGACATACCTATCAACCATTTTCCTATTGACCTACCTATTGGTCCACTTGTCGATGGACTATTTATTAACAGAATACTTGTTGGCTAATCACCTATCGGGCAACCACCTATTATGGTTGTACCACTTTGGCATGTTGCAATAACCAAACTCCAAGAGCTTCCAACATGCCCACCCATCGATCAAACATGGGTTCTACCTAGTGTAGTGGTGGTGTGAAATAAAAAAGGTGTGTTTCAAATAAAGGGGGCTTCAGGACAATATTCCCAACCTTAGATGATATTATTGGATTCAAGAGCTCAACCTTTTATGTTGGGCAAAACAACATTAGAAGGTGTAGGGTTGACTAATCACTATGAGATAATATATGGTTTTATATTTGGGCTTGCAACTAGGTTTTCTAGTTGCAACAAACACTTGCAACTCATGGTATTTATATAGTCTTGAGTGTTATCAGACAAGTTGTAGTAGTTACAATGGATGCCTTATGTTGTATACAATATTATATATACAGTGCAACTCAAATGCAATTATATGCAATTTCTTTGCAACTAATTTCCACGTTAAATTCCCACACACATTCCATCATGGCATTTCATCCATTTGTCAATGAATGATGCATGTTAATACCTTTTTGCAACTTATTTATAACTATTTTACAACTAGTTTGACAAATATAATCTTTAAGTATTTCATTCATCCATTTGATGTGAATGGATTCTATCCCAATCCTTTGCAAGTTATTTATAACTATTTTACAACTAGCTTAACAAATATATTCCTTTATTATTTCACTCATCCATTTGATAAGCATTTTAAATATCCTTATCTTTTGCAACTTATTTACAACTATTTTATAACTAATCTAACACATATATTCTTTAATTATTTCATTCATTCATTTGAACAATGAATTTTGTTCCGATCCTTTGCAACTAACTTACAACTAAAGATGAAATGAAAATTAAAAAATTAATGACTAATTTGCAATAGGTGCTTAAAGTTGGGTTTCAAAACAATTGTATGGTAGTTGATTTTAGTAGTTATAAACAATTAAATTGCAACTTATAATGCAATTATCATGACTTCACACAACCATTATCACGTTGTTATAATTATAATAGATATTGTTGAATTACGTTGAACATCATTATTTATAAACATGAAATGGATTTGAACTTTAAATACATTTACATTCCATGTTGAAGAATACATTATAAAAAATATATAAAATGTTTTTTTATCAAAAGACAATTTAACTATGTATCTAAATATAATGCCCAAATTATATAAAACAAACATTTTTCTCTATTTAAACAAAAGGTTAGATCATTAAAATCATGACCCAAAATAATCAAATATTGTCATTTAAAACACTATGTTTCATAAATGAATGTTTTTCCTATTTTTGTTGAAATGGAGCTTGAGCCATGCAATTTATTCAATGCACCTTTTTTTTTGAAATTCCTCATGTTATGATATTTAGTTACACATGGGAAATGAAATCATTAGCATATAAAAAATATGTAAATAATCCCTTCAACTTGAATAAAATTAGTTTACAGCAATATAGCCACTAACACGCAATTTATTTGTCACTAAATTGAAACATATAGAACATTGATATAAATTAAACTATAATTTGTACACTTGCAAATATAATCAAATATTATGCTTATAATGAGGTAAATTGAATTATGGTTTTAAGTACTTTTAAAAAAATCTTACCTTGTATACATAATTTTGATGTTGATGGATTGAAACATAATGAAAGTCAAGCGTTATAATATAAAAACAACAAAAGTAAGAATGTTCAATATCCAAAAGTAAAAGCACAAACTTTCAACATCTAAAACTAAAAGTAGAAACTTTGAACATCCAAGAGTAAAAATAATAATATTTAACATTTAAAAGTAAAAGTAAAAACCTTCAACATCCAATAGTATGGGCAAAAACCTTCAACATTCAAAAGAAACAATAAAAACCTTCAACATTCAAAAACAAAAACAAAAACCTTCAACCTTTCTAAGAGAAAATACAAGAGCCTTCAACTTCCAAGAGTAAAAACAAGGACCTTCAACCTCCAAGAGAAAAAATAAAAGCCTTCAACCTCTTTAAGAGCAAAAATAATAACCTTTAACCTCTAAAAGCAAAAAAAAAACCCTTCAATTTCCAAGTTATTTAAATAAATAACATAAATTATAATAACCTTTTAACTTTAGTTTTAAACTAAACAAACAAAAATAATTTTAATTATAACACATGGTATGAAAATTGCATCACCAAAAGACTAGGAAATACACAAAATGTTTGAATAGAAAGATTTTTAAAAATATGCCATTTGTCACTTGCTTAAGGGTTTCCCACCCAAATTTCATATTTTTAAATTTCAAATTTGAAGTTGAAATATAGTTGCATATTAGTGCAAACAAGTTGAAATATCATATATATTGGGCAATGGAAATGTATACACATGGCATGATTAATGTGTTACTTAAGGTCATACATTTGTTGTAAAATACTCATTGAATGGTAATTAAATTTATCCTAGTTGTGATGTAGTTGTTACATGCAACTAAAATGCAACTTGTCAACAAAGTCAAACATGGTTGATTACAACTACATATACAGTGTGTACATTGTGTAATGTATAAATATACATCTTGTAATTAATTTACAACTATAATACAACTCGATTTTCTAACATGGCATTTTATTTATTAATTTGTCACATTTCCATGGGACAATTGTAATGCAGTTATATATTAGTTATTTTGGAGCTCTAGTTTCAAGGTAGTATAATTGTCATGAACATAATTTCTCACAATGAATGTTGAATTGGAGCCATCCCTATACTAGATTTTGACATCAATGGTTGGGTCAAAGAAAGTTTTGGGGATAACCAAACATGAGGTCCTCATTCAGGTTAATCCCGTAAGACCTATAGATTATACCACAATCTGTGTTAAGGCAATGGTTATGTAGGCTACATCATATGATGTGTTGGTTGGGGGAACAATTTTGTATCCCTTGGGAGTCACCTTAAAGTTTTGGGAGGAAACTGCTTATTATTGACTAAGATGGTAGACAAGAGATAGCCGTAAGGCTTTTCTGCCAGTCACCTTCATTAGGGGGCATGTAAGAAAATCTAACAATTTGACAATGTTAATAGGATTTTCAAGGCTTCCACATGTTTTTGATTTGGTGGAAGGCAATATCCATGCTATGGATAGCCCCCTTATTCATGAGTTGGACATGCCAAGTGCCCAAGTTGGGCCATTTATTCAAGGGTCATCACATGATCCTCCACCATCATGGGGAACGTTATCAAAGCTTTAGGCATCAGCTAGACATTATATTCATTAGGCTTGGCACACTTTGTCGTCACCAAGCCTACATGTACCTATAGATCCAAGCCATGGACCACATGGTTTACGAGCTTTAAATTATAGGGTTATTCGGTGGCATCTTTTCAAGGATTGGATTTTCCTGGTATAACTTTTTAGAGGCATTAGTTCCAGCCTTGTAGCGATCCTTCAATCCAACATTAGGGTTTGCCGATACTATTATGTGGAAACGGATCTTCAAACCCAACAAGCCTCCATGCACCATATTACGTGACAACAACATCTTGAGTCGTTGCCTACATCAATGATCTAGGGTTACCAACATGGCTTACCAAACAACATCACATCACTAAGAACATAGGATTTGGACAAGTTGGACCAATGGATCTGGTCATATTATGACGGTCGTGTTAGGGTTTATCACAAGCTGACACAAGTCAGGGACTTTCAAACACTAGATTAGGGTTATTCTAGGAGTTGACTTGGGTGTTGCAATATTTATAGACCTTTTAGTTGCATTCATGTGCATATGTGTTGGAAAATGTCCCACCTTTGGGGGATTATTAGCTAGTTGTATTGGTAGCATGGCAACAAATTAGGGCTTGGATTGAAGAACTAGTGCTAGTGGATGTTGTAGTAGTTAGTTCACATGGCCATTGCTTTCAATGGCTATGGATTAGCCTAGCTTCACCAAAGGTATTTTAAAGTGCATATCAATTCATTCTAAGGTCACCCACATGCTTAGTGAATGACATTTTGGATCCAAGACAACATTCTTTTACCGTTCAACATGATGATCAACCACCTTTGGCTATGGTCAACATGGTTGGCTTACCTCAAGCATCATTATGTATTTTTTTGAGTTTTTTGCATTTTCACACATTTTAGGATGGTGGTCCAAGCATGATTTAGGATGCCAACTGACCCAAGATGGAAGAACCTAGTGTTGATGAGCAAGAGCGAACTATGGGATTTCACACAAACACCACAATAGTGTGAGGGATTTCCAAAAGTGCTTATAGACAAATATTAGGACATGTTATGGATCTTACTTGTCTCACATGGATCTTTAATATTTGTTGGGTTGAACATGTCTGATTTGCATAGTCTTTCCCACCCACCCACCCTTCGTCTACTTTTGTTGCACCTACATCTAGGTTAGCTATGTTGGTGTAAAGGGGGGCGTCATCCTTGGCATTTATGGGATCACAAATTTATGGGTAATAGGAAGGAGGTTTTTTATGTGGGGGCACTAGGGCATTTGGGTGTTATGCCACCTTTTGCATAACAATCATAGGTTTTGCCTTCAACCTCAGGTGTTGGGGATGTTCCATCATTTTAGCCCAAGGTACAAGTGATTATAGAAATATGGGAACCATATATCAGTCCCACAGTTACATGAGATGAGGTGTAAGAAATATGATGGCTATTGCAAGATCATGTTGGTTGTTTTGATTTCAATTTGAAATAATTCGGACAATTGAAAAGACATGAAGTCCAAATTGTATTGGAAGATGATAATCCTATTTTCAAACAACCTTATAGGTTGAGTGAAATGGAAAGGGCCTTGGTCTAGGCTCGAACAATATAATTGTTGGATACAAGTTTGGTGGAACTATTGAGAGGTCAATATGCTTCAACCATAGTGATGCCGACCAAGGAAAATATTTTTGGCAATTGGATGAAGTGGCACATGTGTGGGGATTATCACCCAATGAACAAGCGCATGTGTTCGAACAAATATACCATGCCCCTACTAGAGAAATCTTTGATGCCCTTGGTTAGGCCAAGGTTTTCAATACCTTTGACTTGAGATATGGTTACCATTAGTTGTAATTAAAGGAAAATACAAGGTCAAAACAACATTTTGGGAATCGATATTCATGGGAATGATTGTTTGTACCAATGGTGGTTTTTGCCATTTGGTTTGAAGAATGCTCTTTTAGAATTTTAAAGGGTGATGGATCAGATGTTGGTAGGACTTGGTTTTGCCAAGTGCTCCATTGATGACATTATTGTTTTCAACCCGCACATCAAAAGATCATAGGCATCATCTATAGGAGGTATTCAAAAGACTTAAAAATCATAACATTAAGCTTCATCCAAACAAGTGTTAGTTTTTCTAAACACATGTGGAATACTAGGGTCACATGATTTATCTATGTAGATTGGGGGTACAAAAGGCCAAGGTTGAGGCCATTTCACATGTGCCCTAGTCAATAGATGTAAACTGGTTACGAACTTTCATAGGTTTGTGTAATTATTACAAGAGGTTTGTCAAAGGTTTTAGCAACATTGTTAAACCTTTGACCATGTTGACACATATCAATCAGGAGTATGTTTGGGGTGAGGAGTAAGAACATGCATTTTAGGAATTGAAAGCCTACTTTTTCTTAGTCCTGATCTTGAAGCAACCCATTTGTAAACAACCTTATTAATTGTATATTGATTAGAATACCTTAGGGCTAGGAGCTATGCTTACCCAACTAGATGATGATGGTCAGGAGTTTGTGGTGGTATATGTCGATTGGTCCAACAACAAAATAAAGGTGAAATATAGTTTGTATGAGGGGGAATGTTTTGTTGTTGTTTGGGTAGTTTTTTCTTTCTAGTGTTATTTGTATAATAGCCCATTTACTTTGGTTACCAATCACCAACCCTTGAAGTTTTTGATGGAATCAAATCAATTCTCAAGCAAGTTGGCCAAGTGGGCATTTATCCTACAAGAGTATATTTTTATATTATTCATAGGGCTAGTAGGGTTAATTAGGATGCCAATGGGTTGGGTCGGAACCCAAGTTCTAGTGAAGAGGATACCACATGTGCCAAGTGGCATGGAGAGGTGGATTTGGAAGCTATATTAGGATGGCATGCTTTTGCATACTTGCGTACTTTGTTGGGGTGTTATGGGGATGTACCCCAAGGCAACATGGATGGTGGGAATTCCCAGAATGATAATGATGAACTAGAAGGCAATAATGCCCTGGACATCCATCTAGATTTACATGTTATGGCATATCTATAGACATGTGAAGTTTTGATGGGATTGACACCCAAGGAGTGGGATCATGTTGTCCATAGGGCAAAAAGGTTCCGACAAGAAGGTAATTCCTTATCATGGGCGTGGATAAATGGGTGAGTATGGATAGTACCACGCCCAAAGCACTCTGAGGGCCTTGTATGACATGTTCATGAAGAGTTGGGCCATTTCGGGGTTCAACAAACCTACAGTTTGCTCCATGCATAATATTAATGGCCTGGGATGCAACTATAGGTTTAGTAGTTTTTTTTTCAGTGTGTGGTGTGTGATCAAGTATGGACATCATTCAACACACTGACAACCCAGCTACAACCTTTACCAATTATGGGGTTGGGTTATTAATGGAACTTGGATTTTGTCAGCCCATTGAATTTGACATTGTGATATCATCGCTATGTTTTGGTTATGATCAAGCACTTCTCCAAGTGGTTGGAATGGTGCCATTGCTATATCGTAATAATGAAAGAACTGCATATGCATTTCTAAATAAAATGTTCAACAAGTTTGGTGTTTTAGTCGAAATTTTCACTGACCAAGATATGAAATTCTAAAGGATTTATAAGATTTGTGTGAAAATGCATTGATAAATCATCGGACTATTTCACAAGATCATTATAAGGTAGATGGATTGGCCGAACAAATGGTGTAAACAATGAAATGAGGATTGCGAAAGTATGGCCTTCAAAAAGGCCACACTTGAGATTGGGACTTGCAATTACCATGGTTGGCCATGGGATATAAGTTTAGTTGGCATGCCTCATTGGCATATTTTTCACCATACTTTATATTATTCAGTTAGGATCATGATCTACTAACCTTTATTCAATTCAATGTTATGACTTTGATTAATTTCAATGATCCTTCAATGTGGGTTCAAGCATGTGAGTAGTGGGTTGTTTTGTTCAAGTGGGCAATGCCTATGGTTATGGAAAAAAATTTAATTGCTTAGCATCAACATATTATTTGATATGCCATGATTTGTGGAAGAGGTTATCAACTTTGGGTTCATAGGTTTGAACCAAGGAATTATATTTACATTGGATGTGATTGCAAGTCATGTGATTTTGCATGTTTGAAAGGTCCTACCTTTCGGAATGTTATTGTTGGAAAGATGAGATGGTTAAACATGGAAAGACCATGTGTGTAATTGTGCACCATGTCATCTTCCCAATGTGGATGGTTAGATTGAACCATCCTTTGTCGTTACATATGTTGGTTTATGGTGTATGTTGTGTGGGTAGTCCATAAGAATTGCCACTATGTTGGTTTGTGTTCGGTGTTCAAGAGGATGGCACATGGCATGTTTGATACCACCCTTGGACCAAGTACTGGTTGGCAAATGGTTTTGCCTTCGGTGCATCTAGTAGATGTGGTTCCCATAATTACATAGTAGGACTAGTCTAAGATTTTTCCCCAGGATGTTTCAACATTGGTTGAAGATTTGAAAGATTCCATATAGGAGACTAACAATGGGGTTCACATTTGCATTCAGCTTAATGATCCTTTTACCTTGGAATTGAAGGATTCACTTTATTGGATTACTAGTAGTAATTTTATAATGTTATCTAACTTCAAAGGACTTCAACCTTAGATAACGGGG
>Ga0116228_10006277_pt1 | contig 10623 bp, 4 predicted proteins | sample S1TSphfallax_2_FD_89694 | JGI IMG/M metagenome (GOLD analysis project Ga0116228, IMG submission 89694) | Host-associated microbial communities from peat moss isolated from Minnesota, USA - S1T2_Fc - Sphagnum fallax MG | ecosystem: Host-associated > Plants > Peat moss > Unclassified | place: USA... | reverse complement strand
GTCTTTGAGGGTTCAAGAGAACCGATGGTTCTTTGATTTTTATTTCTTTGAAATAACTGAAATCAACAATTCTTTTCATTCTCAACTTTTTTCATATCCAAAATTGGTGGTTCTTTGATTCTGATTTTTTTTCAATACCTGGAACTGTTGGTTATCAACCAGAATCAAAGAACCGCCGGGTTTGGAGGTGCACACTTTTTTTTATGCCACCGAATGTGGCACTTTACAGAGGAATGGGGGGAATTGTCTTTGTCACGAGTCTCAAATCAATTCCTCCTCATTTTCAGTGTCACAATCAACTAAAATTCGCACTGAAATTGGCAACTTCCACTAAGTGGCTACATATGTTGATACCCTGCTGCACCACCACCATTGACTCGTATATAACCAAATGCTATATTAAGTTTTTTTGAAAGCGCCAGAATCATGTTCTTTGTGAGATTTTCAATAGCCAAAATTCGACCAAATTTTAAGAAAAATCGTCAGATTTCTATTACATGGTTCGAGTAGTGTAGCCAAAAATATAGAAAGATGTTTTACAAAATTTATTTTCATATTTAGCTTCTAGCCAAATTTGGCTAAATCTTCGGGTGGATCATTGCCACAAAATTGTTAGGAAAAAACGTTGTTACTAAGTGATCACTAGAAGAAAACAGAAAAAAACGCAAGATAGGTAGGTAGGTAGGTAAGTAGCTTGGTAACAAGGGTTTTTTTTTTCCTCAAGTAGGTCCACTGGCGAGGATCCCCCAACATTAAAATAGCATTAAATGACGACTAGGTATCCTTGGTGGCTGTAGCATTTTTACAAAAGTGCTGCTATCGAGTGGCGACCTTGGTCTAGATATGGCTAATTTGATTTTAAAATTTCCAAAAATGGCGAGAAGGCAATAAAAACACAAATTAATTTTTTTTTTCATTTGTGAAATTTTTTTGCCAAGTTGCAAAAATTCATCCAAAAAAAAAAAAAACATTGCTTGGTAAGGTTACAAGGCGATTCCCACAACTTGGTTGTCCAAAAAACCTTAATTGAGATATTTTCTAGTAATTAAAAATTTAGAAACTAATCAATATTATTAGCCCAAAAAATGAGAAAATGAAGTTTTTTTTTCCAAACTTTCTCATGTCGGTTAAAGCTCTCGGTTGAAGGCATTACCAAAATCAGGCCTGCACTCGGCTATCTATGGCCTCATGTGCCCTTATTTTTGTAATGCCCTTGACCTAGGGCTTTTACCCTACACTTAAAATCTAGCTTCACAACTAGCCTACACTCTGGATGCTAACGTAGACCCCTATTACTAACCACCCTACACCTTAGATGCTAACATAGACCTCTATTAGTGAGAACCGGAACCGGTTATGTCCCAAAAAAGAATTTCATTTTTAAAACATTCGGATAGCCGAGGGTGGTGCTCATAAAAGTTCCAACGAGGGAGGAACTGCTGAGTCCCGCTTTCACTCAGTGTGTCGCCGTCTTGGGATACCCTCCGGTTTCTTGAGAGAACCGGGACGGTTCTCACCTCCTGTTGGAGAACTGCCCTACAACACTGGGAACGACCAGCGTGGGGAGGGGCCTGGCAAGGGGGGTACAGTAGCCCATGCACTGACCACTACTCACTGGCTGGCTCCCAAATGGGGCGGACAGTCGCCTCTTCTTTCTCTCTCTAATAACACAAACACGAACCAACCAACCGACCGCGGAAGACAAGCGAAGAGGGGACCACAAGAGAGGTGTAGGTCGAGGTAGTCTATCCCGGAGAGTCGAAACAGAGTTGTGGCTTCTGTTCTCCTTTTGAAACCACCATTTCTCACGCCACCCAGTTCTTGACCTCTTTGTGTATCCGGAGACGGCAGGTAGATGTTTAGATGGATTGAACTTTAGATGGATTGAACGCTTCTGCAGATAAGATCAATCCCATCGCAATGCAATGCACACTGTAGCAAGGTAGATCGATAGTGTCGGTCAAAAGGAATGGCGTAGCTGGGGTCATCGTAAACTGGGTAGCTGGAAATGAGAAGCTGATGAGCGGCATCAAAGGGAGGAGCAGGAGGAGGACGACGACGACCACCACCACGGATTTCAAATCTGGGAGCAGCAGCAGCAGCAGCGCCAAAGTAGCTGCCTCTTCTTCCTAAGGGAAGTAAAAGCCAAACGGAGAAGGACAAACAGAGTAATGGGTCTTATCCGGGAACGGGGTACAGTAGGTCTGGGATTGTTGGGTATTACAAAGGAAGCTGCCAGATTGCTACGCAAGTATGGAGCTCTCTTACTGCCTGTCAAGATCCTGTTTCACATCCCTCTGTTGCTTGTCATTGCCCTTCAGGTATGCTGCTGTTTCTCCGATCTGTTTTCCAGCTCTCTCTGTCTCTCTCGCAGCTTTTTTAGGGTTGGTCACATTCTTGTACTGCAAATCTGGATGCGTGAAGGGTTTCTTTATTCAGAGCTTCCACAGTTTTTGGCTCCTGCATTGTTCCGAGGGTTTAACAAATTCCTTGCTGGGGCAACAAAAAGTGGTGCTCTCTAGTTTTAGGGCAAATGCAGGGGGCTGATTGTTGGCCAGAAATAAGGATTTTTGTTTGTGAGAAGGATTCAGATTCTCTGTAATCAGGTGCAACTGGCATTGGCATTGTGGATTGCTCTACAATGCAAATGCAACAGCATTGCACTGTTTCTCTGTAATCGGGTGCAGTGCATTTGTTAGGCATGAAGCAATTCAACAAGATTAGTAATTTGAGGTATGGAATTATGCAGGAAAAAGAAATGACACCAGAAGCATTGGGAGAGGAGCTTGCAAGAAAGGGAATCACATGGAAATTTCTCAAATCCATGCCGCCCATTTTCATCAAATATGTCTTGTTTTATCTCACTCTGGCAGCCATAGCCTTACGAGTGTCAGGCATCTATGATTGGGAAGCCACCAGCATTCCATCGGGAAAAAATTGGCTTCGATCATTGCCCAGAGCATTCGGGCGTGTTTTTGTGACTGGAATCTGGTTGTCATTGATTTCAGCAATTCTTACGGGTGTCCTTGCACCTCCCATGCTCCTTTTGGTGATGATCCCAAGAATCGGAGCCCTCAAGAGTTGGTTCATACAAAGCGGGGGACCTCCAAAAGGTCTGGCAACCGGTGGAGTTGTGGTTGTTGATTGCCTTATGTCAATGTACTTCATCTCAGCTGGGGAGATTTCTGTTCTAGATGGACCTTATGGCATTGCAGCACTGGTTCAAAGTGCATCAATGACAAAGGGAAAACGGTTGAAGGCTCTTGTCCTTGCCTCAGCAGTGACTGGTACAAATTATTTGCTTGGACTTGCTGAGGAGAAAGCTCAAACACTCATGGCAACAACACTATCACAACCTCGTCTCTTGCAAGAATCGTGGAGAAACCCGACAACTCTATTGTTTGTAGTTTTTGTTCATCCGATGTGGGGATTGTTTCAAACATTGATGTTTGTGGTGTTCTACTTCTTGTGCAAGAGGAATGAGGAAGAACAAAGACGAGGTGATGGAGTTGGGACCTTGCACCACATTGATAGCTCCACTATGCTAAAGTACTCCTAAGCACAGCCAATTTTTTTTAACCCTTTTGATTTTCATCTATTCACAATCCTAACCTCCACAAACATTCATTTGCATTTGTTAGGGTAGCACTAGTGAGGGGGGTGGGGGAGTATTCATAGTTCCCATCCTTGAGTATTCATAGTTTCCATTCAAGGTGGCAATTCTAAATTTTTAGTTTGTAATCATCCAATTTTTTTGCAGAACATGGAGTTTAGAAAAACTTAAAATGTTTCCCATCCATACATTTATATTGGAATGTGGTTGTTGCACTCTATAGATTTCAGCTTGTCCCAAAATAATAGTTGTGCTTATCTGGGGACAAATGCTTTCTGTATGAGCCCTGTTGTTTTGTTACTAGCTGGATTTTCATTGAATTGGTCAGGCAAGTTTTTGACATTATGGTTGAGAATGTGCTGCATTAGATTCTGAATTATTTGATTGTTAATTCCACAAATGAGATTTAAGGAATCAGGAGTCAGGACATGTGAAATTAAACATGACCCTGGTTTGTCACACATTTTGGTAGTGTACAAGAGACTTTCCATTGAATGGGTCAAGTTGCATTATGTTGGAGACTATGGCACCAAATGAGTCTGAATTACTTGACTGTTGTTTCCATACATTGATCCTGCTTGGTTGCACATTTTGATAGAGTTTGAGACTTGGTTGTTTTTATACGAATCAATAGAACCCTTCCTTTGTGTAGTAGATTCTAGAGTTTGACCTTCATATGCAAGCCAGATTGAAATCCTTTGAAGGGTCATTTCACTTTGATTTGTTCCATTTGCAGTAGCCTCCTTTCACTCTATGCTTGTTCTTTCATAAGTTATAACCAATTTTTAGCTTGAGCAATTGCTCATTTGCTCATATTAGTGATGTCTTCTTAAATGATGAAAACCATTTAGGAACATAGACATATTACAAATGTGAAAGGAGGCTCAATCACTCCTCAATCTACTAGTTCATGGGTTTAAGGTGGGAATGAATGAATAAACTTGCACCAAAGCATCATAGCTAGGTAGTCTCCAATTGCTATTGGGATGTACCTATTGTTTATCCAATGCCCAATAATGAAGCATGGAAAGGAAAAAAAAGGGGGGGGGGTGTGGTTGTTATGTGGAAAACTAGATCCACATCATTCTTTATTAAGTGAAAAAAATGGGAATAAATGAACAAGTATGCCCAAACTACTTGTAATATATTGCTTTGATTGTCTAAGGTGGGGTTTTACATGGTTTTGGCATCTTGTTTGCTATTTGGTCAGGATCATAACATTGGTTTTCCCAATCCAAAGGTTACATAAATTAAAAGACCAAATTCAAAATAGGGATGGAAGAATTAGGACATCTTTCCATTATGTTGCTATGATTGCAACAACTTTCCATTATTTTTTTAGGTAGTTGTGCTTATAGTCATTTCATTATTCTGTTGGTCAAGCATTGACCAATTATAGGACCTATGAGAGTTGTGAATCAAACTGTGAGACACCATAAAATGACATTTGTCCCTTTTTTATGAGAACATGTGTTCCAAAAACTCTTTAAATGATCAATTACATATTTTCAATTCGCTTGTAGCTCCCCCATGGAAAGCAATTTTCATTACAACAACAAACATGACCTTATGTTAATGGCTTTCCATTAAGCTGCTATGATCATAAAACACTAGTGAAAAGAAACCCTTAGGGGGTTTTTGTGACCTTAACAATATTATTTTATGGCTTTTGTGCATCCAATGAAATATGTCAAACAAGGAATAAGAAAGCACCATGAAAATGGTTGTGCTTTACAATGCACAAAACACATATATGATTGTTTCAAGAAACGTGCACTTGTCCATTTCTACAACTAAAATAGGAAACACATGACAAAGTGTCAAAATGTCAATGTGCATGCTCCTAAAAAGGACTCACTTTGTTAATTGAAAATTTTCACAAGATTTGCAAATGAAAGGTTCATTACACCCTAATGCCATTGGGTTGACAAGTTATGTGAACTTTGAAACCTATATTCAATCTTGATCAATTGCAAGAAGTTACATAACTTCTACACACACCAAATTGGGGAAAGAGGCATGGAAGGTGAAAGCACAATTAGGTGGATTGTTTGGATTGTCACAGTTGTAGTATTTTCAGATTATAAATGAACCTAAAATCTAAAATCATATCAAAGATTAAAATTTTCAATTATTTCATTATCCATGTTGCAATAGAATGTAGTGAAAATCTTATTAAAAATTATGGATGAGTTTCAAGAAAAAAATGGATTCATTGTGGACTTTTGAAATGATGACATTATGTTTGTCACACACAAAAAATAAAAAATGTGAACTCAAAAAAAATGTCATAGTAATATCAAAATTAAAATAAAAAAATAGGCCACCATAAAATTAATAATTTAATTGTAAGATGCATTGAAATTTTTTCAATATAATTTTTAAAATATTTAACTCGTTGTGATTTTCATCATTTTTTACAATTGATATTCCATTTCATATTGAAATCTTTAAATTTTTCTTTAAATTTCTTGACCAATCACATGTTTAGGGATATTTATAAGGTGGTCTATTAATATTTGTGACCAAAACCATAAGGGATAATTATAGGATTTATAGTTTGATAATTGTTTTCAATGCAAGAATTGTAGCTAATGTAAGATGTGAATTGAACTCTTCAAAATGTCAAACATGCGCCACCCAACCATGCTTTTACCTTGGATTATAGTCAAAAGGAGTATCATTTTATTCCATGATGGCAATTGTGGGTCCAAAAGTTCAAACATTTGAAATGTTTTATTGTGCTGTTAAGGATATTGTGTAATATGGGATGGAGTTTGTTATGAAACCATCATCAAGACACAATTTTAAAGATGCAAGTGGTTGTATATGTAGCTTGTCAAATTGTTTGGTCATGTGGTTTGTAATTAACTATAATATTCAATGAATAAATACAACAAAGGATGCATGTATGTTTTGAAATATCAATTCCAACATGAATTAAATGTATCTATCATGCCTCTAGGAATTTAAATGGGAACATAAAATATAATGACATGACAATTGTATGAAGTAGATATAAAGGTGATAAGGAAGTTGTGTGTTATTTGGACTAAGATTAAAGGTCCCCAAGTTTTCAATGAAATTATTTTAACAAAGAACATGCATTTTTCCACCATTTTCTTTGTGTGAATATATGTCATTCACATTTGTCCATTGTTCCTCACTATTCTTTAAAATCACAAACTTGTAGTAGTGGGATGTTGACCTCCACAATGTTTCAAATTGGAATGTGTATGTAACTTTATGTATTAGTTTAGAATGTCATGGTTTGGGGATGTATTGGTTTAGATCACTAGATGATGAAAGAAATGTGAAAGAACAATGAACAAAATGGGAATGATGGTTAGATGACAAACATGGTGACAACACCATTTTGGGGTAATGACAAATGTTGTGGCAATACAATGGAAGGGGCAACAACAATAGTGGGAAAAGTGGTGGGGAGGGGAAGGTTTGATTTTAAAATGTTGGGAAAGGTGATACAAATGATGAAAGGTCAATGGGAGTAGTGCGGATGATGATAGAAATCACGAAAGTAATGATGAATGATCAAAACTCTTCTAGTGACATACCATAAAAACATTTTTATTGGGTCACTTGGTACCACAACACATTATGGATAACTATCCAAAATATATCGATCAATGTGGTTACAAAATAACTAGTGCATTGGTGGCATTTAAGATTAAAAAACAATGACAAGAAGATGAAATGAACCAAAGTCAATCAAAGAAAATAAAATAGACAATAAAATACAACAAGGATGATGGGAATGGTGATAAACTTCAATGGGGATAAGAAAACAACAAATTACAAACAATGGGTTGACTAGAAAAAAATGTGAAAGGACAAGGATGACAAATCAACAAAACAATGAAAGGGGTAGCAAGGGTGATGGAAACACCAATTTTGGTGATTGATAAAAGTTTTTTCATCGTCCCATCATTTTCAATGTCTCCATTGTTTCATCATTTGATCCATTTTGTTCCCCATAATTTTTTTATTCCTTTTAACAATCATGACAAATGTTCATGGTGCTTTCATGTAACTCCCAAATTCCAATTAAATTATAATTGTCTCACCATTATTTCTTGTGATTTGAAGTAAGTTTAAACCTCAAATTGAATGGGAGATTTTACAAAAGGTCAAGGGATTTGCTTTTTTACAACCATGTCATAGACCTTAAAATTCATACATGATTTAAATTCAATTATTAAAAATTTGTGCTAACAAACCAATCCCATCGTTTCATTTCACTATTCTTGCATCAATGTGCTCCACAAATTCATTTGAGTGCATATAAAATGCCATATCTACAACTTTACAATAAACATGTAATTAATTTAATGTTTACAAATAGAAGTCAACCATCATCCTCCAAAACAATAGTAAAATAGTTGATACCCACCACCCCACAATCATAATGGACAAGATTAATGAATTATTCTTAAAATTTTCCATATAAATTTATTAAAAAAACCTTTAGATTACATATATTGAAACTTATTATTTTAAAAACAATTTGGCAAATTAAAAAATGTAATTTAACTTGGTGTTTCATAGATAGGTTCCATGACATTGATTCATGTTTACTTTTGTTCAAAATTTCCAATAAGACCATGTACTTAGGTTGGTTCAATGAGAAGGTGCTTGATAAATTTATTTTGTTTTTTCATTTACTTTCAACTGCAATTTTTTTATAAAAAAAGTGGAACTATGCTAAATAATGAAACAAATGTGCTTGAAAGTTTTTTTCATATTTTTTGCTTGGGAGTAAATATTTTTCAAAACAATTGGTAGTTTCAAAAGTAACCAATTAATATCTAACCATATTAGGTACTATAATATATTAGGTGCTTGGGTGTCTTCAAACAAAGGAATACCACTTAAAATGTTACAAATGCAATTTTGCTACCACAAGAAGAAATCTTGTTTTTTTCCACTACCCAAATTTATTAGGTTTTTAGTGAAATATGACAAAATTGACTAATATGCAACTTGTATGATTTTGGTAAAAAAAGACAATTTGATTAAGAGATTTTTAATGAAATGGTTTTAAGTCATTTTGGATAGTCGCATGTTCCACATTGATATACAAGGTCCCAAGTTAATATGACATGGAGCAATGTGCCACATCATCATATAACTTTTTTCCCTTTTTTTTTTCCTAGATCGTGGAATCACATATTACGTTTCCATCATGACATGCCATGACAAATTTACATGTTATGAAAATAAATTAAAAATTATTTTGTCAACAAAAATGTTTTAACACCATTTAAGCATGATGTACAATGTTTATGTATTCACCATGATCTATATGTTTGTAAATTGTCTTTGTACAAGATACATTAATTCATGCATCCATTAAGGATTGAACCCAAGACCTTATGAAAACACATTAAAGTCTTAACCACCAAACCACTTCAACATTATTGATAAAGATGAAAAAGTTTAAAGTTTATTATGTTTTTGCATGAACTTGTTAAATAAATTCAAACTTTAACATACATTTTCTTTTGCAAAATTTATTCAAATGCTACAAATAAAAAGATGATCTTGAAGTTTATTCAATAATGTATTAAAATATCTTATTATAATTTACAAAATTAAATTTACAATGTTAAGAAAAACATTTAAATATCGTTTCATGAATAAATCAACAAATATCTTTTTGTTTAAATTACTATAATTTTTTTGTAAATTCAATGTGAATTCAAAAGTGCATTTATTAACTCTTTTATTTAAAAAATCATTACATAAAATATGTCCATTTTTTGAAGAATTGCAACTATCACTATATATATATATAATGATGTTAGTATATATTTTACATTTTTTTCCTTTGTAAAAGGAAACACAATTTAATTTGGTGAAATTTCTGGTTTAAATAGTTGGATTAACCCCCTTTCCCCCCTAACCAACATGTTTTTTTGGTTTCAAACTTTTTTAACTTGGCAATTTTTATTGGGAAAAAAAATGGAAAAATAGTGCAAATTCAAGGAAAAATGTAAACAATTAAAAAAACTTGCCAAGAAATTGCGATCATAAATTTGAAAAAAAAGTTACTCCTAATGAATAAAAATTTAAAGTAATTCTAATAATTCCAACTTTAAACACATGAACATTCATAACATCAAATTTATTTGAAAACATTTAAACTCAATCTTTGAGATCATCATAAAACTTATCCAATTTTTTTTAAAATTTAAAATAAATATTAATGATGTAACCAAAGGTTTTTTCTTGTGGAAAAATTCCACCATTTTGCAAATATAAACATGGCCATCAACATCAACAAAGGATTATATATATATAATAAAATAATTTAATTTCTAATTTTTTAAAATTATATAATTCTACAATGGGTTTTAAGACTTATAATAAAAAAGATAAACATTTTAATCAATTTTTTAAAAAACTAAAAAAAATCAATTTAAAAAGTTTTTAAAAAACTTGAAATTGCATGTCATGAATAAATCTACAAATTTGTTTTTGTTTAAATTGACCTAGAATCTTTATAAATTCAATGTCAATTCGAAGATGCATTCATTAAATCTTTTATAAATTTATTTTCAATACATAAAAAATCTATATTTTTGTAGAATTGCAATTTTTTATTTTCCCCAATATGATTAGGTATATTTTTTAATTATTATTTTTGCAATGTTTCTAAAATGGTAATCATCAATTAAAAAATTGCCACATTTGGTTATAAACAAGTTGTGTAGTTGATATCCTTCAATGTTAAATTATTTACTATTTTTTATTGTAAAAAATTGATAGTACACATTTTTTATTTAACAAAAAAAAATTCTTAATGTTGTTGCACCCTTAAATTGGCAAAAATTGGCCACAAGAAGAAACATTAATTAAGTAATCAATATAACCATTTTAATTTTTTTTTCCAAAATGACAATTTTTAAATTTAAATACTTGGATCCTCCCCCCTCCCCCCCCCCCCCCCCCACACCATATCATTCTTTCTATTCTTTTTGACATCAGCT
>Ga0116228_10006276_pt1 | contig 10623 bp, 7 predicted proteins | sample S1TSphfallax_2_FD_89694 | JGI IMG/M metagenome (GOLD analysis project Ga0116228, IMG submission 89694) | Host-associated microbial communities from peat moss isolated from Minnesota, USA - S1T2_Fc - Sphagnum fallax MG | ecosystem: Host-associated > Plants > Peat moss > Unclassified | place: USA... | reverse complement strand
CGGGTCGCGCGCATGCAGATGCAGAATCGCCGCCCCGGCCTGCGCCGCGGCAATCGCCTCACTGGCGATCTGTGCCGGCGTGATCGGCAGGTGCGGCGACATGCTCGGAACATGGATAGATCCCGTAATGGCGCAGCTGATGATAACCGGCTTTGGCATTGGTCTTCCCTATTAGACGCGGTGTGGCGTCGCGAAGTCAGGCTTCGGGAACTGGAGGTCGCCCGTGCCTGCGCGGCGTCATCCCGGAAAATTCTTGTTCCTGGACGTCGAGCTGACATTGCTCCGATAAAATGCATAGGTCAACATGAAATCTATTTCAAAAAATTTAGTTGATTAAACTATTGGAAATGTATTATGGCTTCGGCATGTCCAAGGCAATAACGCGCAAAAGTCTGACTTCGGGTGCCTATGAGCGGCTTCGGCGTGACCTGTTGACTTGTGAGTTGCGCCCGGGAGAAAGATTGAATATCAATGAGTTATGCCAAACAACCGGGTATAATCTTTCCGCCGTCCGCGAGGCGGTCTCAAAATTGACGGCGGAAGGTCTGGTTATCGCCGATGCGAAGCGCGGTTTCAGCGTGGCGCCGATTTCGGTCTCCGAGCTGCGCGACCTTACCCGCGTGCGGGCGGAAATCGAGAATCTTTGCCTGCGCCGGGCCATGACTCTGGGCGACTTGTCCTGGGAAGCGGGTGTGATGGCGGCCTACCATATCATGTCCAATACCAAGCGCGTGGTGGGGGAGGAGGCCGCGGCGGCGAATGAGGCCTGGTGGACGGCCCATGCGACCTATCATCGCGCCCTGGTCTCTGCCTGCGACAGCCCGTGGCTGATGCGCCTGCGTGACCAGCTTTTCGCGCAGAGCGAGCGCTACCGGATTTTGGGGACGCAGATTCGCCTGAGCAATGCGCGCGACGTGGAGCGGGAGCACCAGGAGATTACCGAGGCGGTGCTGGCCCGGGACGCCGACCGTGCGACGGGGCTGATGGCGACGCATTTTGAACTGACGACACATATTCTTTTGCACGCAGATGAGGCCGGCGCGCGCTTGTCGCGTGGCGAGTCCAGAATGCTCGTCGACGACGCAGCCCCGCAAGACTAGCAGGCCCGGCGGGGCGGCGGACTGAAATAGCGTGACGATCCGGTGCGAATAGACTTTCCAGCGGCGCCGGCGAGACGATAAACATCGTAACGATAAAAAAACAAGCGAGGAACTGTATCATGTTCAAGACCCAGAAACGATCCGATCGGGCGCTTGCGCGCCGTCTGCTTACTTGTTCTGCTGTAGCAACGGTTGCCATCCTGCCGCCGCGGGCGCATGCCTTCACCTATCTGTTAAACGACGGCGTGCAGATCCGTTTCGATAACAATGTGGAATACTCGCTTGGCTGGCGCACCGGGCGCCTCTCCAAGCAGATCACGTCAGCGATCAACGCTGACGACGGTGACCGGTCCCTTTCGCACGGCCTCATCTCCAACCGGCTGCAAGATGTCACAAGCTTCGACCTCAGTGATAACGGCTACGGTTTCGACGTCAGCGATGTCGCTTTCTACGACTCCGTCTATGAACAGCGGAGCCAGGATACCAGCCAGTCCACCTACAACCCCATCGGCGCCTCGGGGCAATACAGCCCCGGCACCAGCGCGTTGGTCGGCCGCAATATCGAGCTGCGCAATCTATATGGTTACGGCAACTTCACCATCGCCGGCATTCCCATCACCCTGCGCGTCGGCCGCCATGCGCTGATCTGGGGCGAAAGCCTGTTCTTCCCCGACAACGGCATCGCCTACGGCATGGTGCCCTTCGACGGGGTCGAAGCGGCCAACGAACCGAACGCCGAGGTCAAGGATATTTTCCTGCCGGTCGGCATGGTCTCGGCCTCCGCGCAGCTGACCGACAGCATCCGGGCGGAGGCCTATTATCAGTTCGAGTTCGAGAAATCCATCGTCCCGCCGGTCGGCAGCTATTACAGCACCCTGGATGTTTTCGACGGCGGCGGCCAGCGCATCATCGCGGCACCGCCCGTTGCGCCATTTTTTCCCGGCGAATATCTGGTCCGCGGGCCGGATATCAAGCATTCCGCCGCCGGCCAGTTCGGCCTGGCGCTGCACTACGAGCCCGACAGCGCGCCCTATGATTTCGGTCTCTACGCCTTGCAATATAACGATCGTTCGCCGCAGGTTTATACGTATCCAGGCCTGGGCGCCGGCCCGACCGCCAACGGCATCGTCGTTGGCCAGTACCGGCTCGTCTATCCCGACCACATCAAGATCTTCGGCGCCTCGGCCAGCGACACCATCGGTCCCTTGAACGTCGCGGGTGAGACGTCGGTGCGCATCAACGCCCCGCTTTCCAATACCGGCATTACGGTCCCCGCCGGCGAGCAGCCCAATGCGAGTTCTAACGCGCTCTACCCCACGGGCAAGATTTTCTACGCCCAGGTCTCGGCCGTCTATCTCGGCGCTGCAACGAAATTTTGGGATTCTTCAGCACTGGCCGCTGAGCTTGCCGGCAGCCAGTTAATGTCCGTGGACAAGAACGGCCAGAACTTCACCGCCGCCAACGGCGGCGGCCCGGGCCATTGGAATGCCATCGGCTTTCATGCCGTCTTCACGCCCACCTATTTCGAAGTGCGTCCCGGCGTGGATCTCTCGGTCCCGCTCGGCCTGGCCTATAATTTCTGGGGCAATTCGCCCGGCTCCCATATCTTCAACGGCACTGATCAGAGTCATGGCGGCGAGGCGACCATCGGCCTCGAGCTCACTTATCTTTCCACCTGGAATGCCGCCATCGGCTATAACCAGTTTTTCGGCCCGGTGGCGTACGGACAGGTTCTCGCTGACCGCAGCAACGTTACCTTCAATCTTCAGCACACGTTCTGACCACCGCGAGAGGAAACGCAAAATGAAAAATATCAGCCGCCGGTCAATGCTTTTGGGCACCGCCGCCGCCGCCATCGGCAGCCGGTTCACCCCGGCTTTCGCACAATCCGCAGCATCGCTCGATCCAGCGCTGCTGACCACCACGCTAACCCCGTTCGGCGCCGAGCGGGCCGGCAACGCCGATGGCAGCATCCCTGCCTGGACCGGCGGCTATACCAGCGTGCCGGCGGGCTACGTCTCCGGCCAGCCGCGGCCGGATCCGTTCGCGGCGGACAAGGTGCTGTTCAGCATCAATGCTCAGAACATGGCGCAATATGCGGACAAGCTCCCGCAGGGCGCAATTGAGATGATGAAGCGCTATCCAACCTACCGTATCGATGTGTATCCCACCCGCCGCCCGCACGCGATGCCGCAATATGTCTACGACAACATCGCCAAAAATGTGACGCGCTCGCAGCTGAGCGCCGACGGCACGGCGGTTTCCGGCGCTTTCGGAGGGGTGCCGTTTCCGATTCCGTCGAACGGCGCCGAGGTGATGTGGAACCACCTCACCGCCTATCAGGGCGAAGCGGTGAAGGCGCTGAATTCAAATTATGTCGTTGCCATGTCGGGACAGAAATACTTGGCCTCGCTCTCCACCGTCGTTTCGGATTTTCCTTTCTACCACAAGGGCGGCTCGCCCGACACGTTCAGCGGCGTCTACAAGCAATTTATTATCGATACGATCGCGCCGCCCTACCAGGCCGGCGTCGCCCTCCTCTCGGTGCAGCAGCTCGACGCAAAATCTCACCCGCCCAAAACCATGCAATACCTGCCCGGCCAGCGCCGCGTGCGCGAAGCGCCCGACCTTGCCTACGACAATCCTAACTCTCTCGACGGTGGCATAGGCAATTATGATGAGGGGTTTGATTACGATGGACGTATGGATCAGTACAATTTCAACCTGGTCGGCAAGAAGGAAATTTACGTCCCCTACAACAATAACCGCTGCTTTCTGACCAGCTACGACGACCAGCTTGGCCCGAACCACTACAATCCCGACGTGCTGCGCTGGGAACTGCACCGCGTGTGGGTGGTGGACATGACGCTGCTGCCGGATGCTCGCAACGTCGATGCCCATCGCGTGATGTATGTGGACGAGGATAGCTGGGTGGCCGTGGCCTGCGACGTTTACGACGCGTCCGGCGCCTATTGGAAGTTTATGCACTCCTTTGTAATCAACGCCTTCGAGGTGCCGACGACCCTGGCCAACGCCACCACCGTGCTCTACGACCTGCACAAGGGCGATTACGCCTATAATGTCGGCTGCGACCCCAGCGTGTCCGAGCTGCAGTTCAAGTTCACGGACCCGCTGCCCGAGAGCTATTTTTCCTCGGAAACGCTGGTCAGCCTGCAGGGCGGCAACTGATGTTTTCAAGAGAGAAGATGCGGCGGCGGCACGCGCTGGTGGTGGCCGGTGCGGCGGCGGCGGCCATGCTGGGCGGCCGCGGCGCCGCGGCCATGGATATGCCCGCGGAACTGGCGCAACCCGCCTCCCTTTCGCCGGCGGCCGCCTATGGGCTGTTCAACGGCATTGCGCTGGCCGGAACGCGTCTGGTCGCGGTCGGCGAGCGCGGCCATATCCTGCTCTCCGATAATGCCGGCCTGGCCTGGCGTCAGGTGCCTGTGCCGGTCAGCACGACGCTGGTCACCGCCCGCTTCGCAACGGCGACTCTCGGCTGGGTGGCGGGCGAGATGGGCGTGATCCTGAAAACCGCCGATGGCGGCGAAACCTGGCGGCTGGTGCTGAACGGTTTTCAGGCCGCCAGTCTCATGCACGCCGAGGCGCAAGCCGACACTGCCAAAGCCCCTTCGAATGCCGCCGCGCAGGCAGAGCTGCAGAACGCCCAAGCCTTCGTCGCCTTCGGCGCCTCCATCCCCATGCTCTCGTTAGTGCCGCTCAGCACCACCCGGATCCTTGCCTTCGGCGCCTATGGCCTGGCGCTGGAAAGTTTTGATGCCGGCGAAACCTGGCGCGGCAATGCCGCTTGCGTGCCGGACCCGCAGGGGCTGCACATTTACGCCGCCCTGCAGACCGCAGGCGGGCTTGTGGCGGCGGGCGAACAGGGCCTGTTGCTGCATGGCGCGCCGGGCGCCGCGCTTGCCGCCGCCGCCTCGCCCTATCAAGGCAGCCTGTTTGGCCTGGTCAGCCTCGCTCCGGCCAATCTTCTGGCCTACGGTCTGCAGGGCACGCTGCTGCAATCCACCGACCAGGGCGCCACCTGGCAGGCCAAAACGCCGGTATCCGGCAACGCCGTGCTGTGCGGCGTGGTGCTGCGCGACAACCGCATTGTGCTGGGCGATGCCAGCGGCAACCTGCTGCAGAGCGGCGATGCCGGCGCCAGCTTCCGCACCCTGCCCGGAACGCTGCCCGTAACCGCGCTGGCGCAGGCGCCCGATGGCGCGCTGATTATCGGCACGCCGGCGGGGATTCGGCGCGTGGCGCCCGGCGGTGCGGCATGACCAGGCAGGCATGCGGGCTTTCGAGAACCAGGAACGCCTTGGCGCAACCTTGCGTGGATGCGAAATGATGAAGGTAGATACGCGCCTGGCGGCAGCATCCGCCGCACTGTCAACCTTTGAACCTGGCAGCGGCAGTCTGCTTGAGCGGCTGATTTTCTCCAACCGCAAGCTTATCCTGGCGCTTTGCGCGGCGCTGACCCTGCTGTTCGGCGCCTCCGCCACGCGGTTGCAGATGAACGCAAGTTTTGATGCGACGATCCCCACGCACCACCCCTATATCGCCAACTATCTGGCCAACCAGGACAACCTGCACGGCCTGGGCAACACGCTCGACATCGTGGTGCAGGCCGATCATGGCTCGATCCTCGACCCGGCCTATCTGACCACGTTGCGAGAGCTTAACGACAAGGTCTTTCTGCTGCCCGGCGTGGACCGCGCCTATATGCAATCGCTCTGGATGACCTCCGTCACCTGGTATGCCGTCACCTCTCAGGGTCTGGATGGCGGCCCGGTGATGCCGCTGAATTTTGACGGTTCTCCCGCCGAGACGAGCCAGTTACAGGCCAATATCGGCCGCTCCAACCAGATCGGCAAACTCATCGCGCCTGATTTCCGCTCCTCGATCATCAAGGTGCCGCTGCTGGAGCGCGACGGTTCCGGCCAGCCCCTGAATTACGGCGCGCTCGGCGCCAGCATCCGCGCCTTGCAGACGCAGTTCGACTCGCAAGCCGTTACCGTGCGGCCGATCGGTTTTGCCATGGTCATCGCCGATCTCATCAGCGATCTTCGCCAGATCATCGTGTTCTTCGTGATCTCGGTCGCCATCAGCGCCGTCATCGTCTTCTGGTTCACGCGCTGCGTGCGCAGCACGGTGCTGGTGCTCGCCTGCTCGCTCACCGCCGTGCTCTGGCAGCTCGGCATTCTGCCGTTCCTCGGTTTCAACCTCGACCCCTATTCCATTCTCGTGCCGTTCCTGATCTTCGCCATCGGGATCAGTCACGGGGCGCAGAAAATGAACGGCGTGATGCAGGATATCGGCCGCGGCAGCCCGAGCCTGATCGCCGCCCGGCTCACTTTCCGCCGGCTGTTTCTCGCGGGCTTCACCGCGCTGGTCTGCGACGCGGTCGGTTTCGCGGTGCTGCTTCTCATCAACATCCAGGCGATTCAGGAACTCGCCATCATCGCCAGCCTTGGCGTTTTTATTCTCATATTTACCAACCTCATCATGCTGCCGTTGCTGCTCAGCTTCGTCGGCGTGAATAAGAAAGCGGCATTGCGCAGCCTGCGCGGTGAGCAGGCCGAGTTCAAACATCCGCTCTGGCGTTTTCTGGACCTGTTCACCCAGCGCCGCTATGCCGCCATCGCCATCGGGGTTGCCTGCAGTCTCGCGGTTTTGGGGCTCGGCGTCTCGCGCCACCTGCAGGTGGGCGACATCCATCCCGGTGCGCCTGAATTTCGCGCTGATTCCGCTTACAACCAGGACGATGCGTATTTCATCGGTCACTACCCGACCAGCAGCGATGTTTTCATCGCCATGGTCAAAACCCCTGCCGGCGACTGCGCAGATTATCATGTGCTGGCCGCGCTCGACCAGCTTGAACAGAACCTGCAGCGCCTCCCCGGCGTTGAATCCACCTACTCGCTCTCGGACCTTGCCCGCAGCGTCTCGCTGGGCATGAACGAGGGCAATTGGGCCTGGTATGACCTGCTGCCCAACCAGCCGGCGCTGAACGAATCCGTGCCGCTGGCGCCGCCCACGCTGGCGACGGAAGCCTGCAATTTCCAAACCCTCTCGATTTTCCTGAGAGATCACCGAGCCGCCACGCTGGCCGGCGTGGCGCAAACCATCACGGCGTTCAACAACACACAGCACGTCGCCAACATGCAAATCCTGATGGCGGCCGGCAATGGCGGCATCGCCGCGGCCACCAATCTGGTGGTGCGCCAGGCCAGCCGCACCATGCTGCTCTGGGTCTATGCGGCCGTGATCGCGCTCAGCCTGATCACGTTCCGCTCATGGCGCGCGGTTCTTGCGGCGATTCTCCCGCTGGTTCTCACCTCCATCCTCGCGCAGGCGCTGATGGTGTGGCTTGGCATCGGCGTTAAAGTTGCCACCTTGCCTGTCACCGCGTTAGGGGTCGGCATCGGCGTGGACTATGCGCTGTACATTCTCAGCATCATGATGAGCAATATGCGCCGCGGCGTGCCGCTCTCGGAAGCCTATTTCCGCGCTTTGGTATTCACCGGCAAGGTGGTCATGCTCACCGGCTGTACGCTGGCGGCCGCCGTCGGCACCTGGGCATTCTCGCCGATTAAATTCCAGGCCGATATGGGGATTCTTCTCGCCTTCATGTTTGTGGTGAATATGCTCGGCGCCGCGATCCTTCTCCCCTCTCTGGCAACCTTCCTCATAAAACCGGCCAGTGCCGTCCAACCGCTTGCCGCAAGGTATGATGCATGACTTATGACGCCGATATTCTCATCGTTGGTCTCGGCCCGGTTGGCGCCGTGCTCGCGGGGCTGCTCCGGCCGCTGAATCTCTCCGTGATCGTGGTGGACCGTGAAAACGCCCCCTACGCGCTGCCGCGCGCTGCCACGTTCGATGATGAAGCCATGCGCGTCTTCCAGTCTCTTGGAATCGCCGCGGAACTTGAAGGCATTTGCCGCGTTCCCGCATTCCTGGAATTTGTTACCGCCGGCGGTGATGTGCTGATGGATTTTCCGGTTCATGATGCGCCCACCACATCGGGCTGGCGCAAGAATTACATGCTGCACCAGCCAAATGTCGAATCTTCGCTCCGCCGCAGGCTGGTGGAACTTGGCGCCGACATCCGGCTTGGCTTGCGCTTTGCCACGGCGGTTCAGGACTCTTCAAGCGTGACCACGCATCTGCGCAGCGCATCCGGCGAGACGGTGCTGCACACCAAATTCATGGTCGGCTGCGACGGCGCCTCGAGCCTGGTCCGCGCCGCGATCGGCGCCGCTTTGCACAATTATGAGTTTGAGGAACCCTGGCTGGTTGTCGATGTGCTCTGCGACACCCCCGACCTGCTGCCTGACCGCATCATGCAGATTTGCGACCCGCGCCGGCCCAGCACCTATCTGCGCATGACCGGCCATCGCTACCGCTGGGAATTCATGATGCTCGACGGTGAATCCGAGCCGCAGATGACGGACCCGTCCTTCATCAAAACCCTCCTCGCCCCCTGGGTGGATGCCTCGCAGCTCGTCATCGAGCGCGCCGTGGTGTACCGGTTCCATGGCCTGGTCGCACAAAGCTGGCGGCGCGGAAGAATCCTCATCGCCGGTGATGCCGCGCACCAGATGCCGCCCTTCGCCGGCCAGGGCATGTGCGCCGGCATTCGCGACGCGCAAAATCTGGCCTGGAAACTCGGCGCCGTGATCGCGGGTACCGCGCCGCCCGATCTGCTCGACAGCTACCAGGCGGAACGCGAGCCGCATATCCGTCACATCATCGAAACGGTGATCGCGATGGGCAACATCATCTGCCTGCGCGACGCACAGGCGGCCGCGGCTCGCGATGCCGGCATGCTGGCAAGCCGCGCCGCCGGCGTCCAGCCGGTCAGCATGGCGTGGCCCGACCTGCATGGCGGCTGCTTTACGGACAGCCCCGGTGCCGGCAGTCTCTTCCCGCAAAGTTTTGCCGATGGCGCCGGCATGGATGATGTTTTTGGCGCCGGCTGGTGGCTGATCGGCACCGGCTTGCCGCAGCATGGCCCCGCAACGATACAGAGCATTCCGCTCGACTCCGGCAAGGTGCTGGACTTCGCGCCGGCTTTGCGCGCCTGGCTGGCGGAACAGAACGCGCCGGCCGTGCTTGTCCGTCCCGACCGTTTTGTCTTCGGCACGGGCACGCCCTCCTGGCTGCTCGAGCAATGGCAAATCCACGTCGCCGGTGTGAAAGCCGCGCAACACGCCGACACTGAAATAATCATTTAGGAAACGACATGAAACTGGTTCACAAACTTGGCTATGCCGAATTCAATGCCGCAAAGCTGGAACGGGAACTCCGCTATTACACGGACATCATGGGCGCCACTCTGGTGGAAACCGGCCGCGATGGCACCCATTATCTCAGCCTGGGCCTCGATCATCACAACATCGCTCTCAGGCCCGCGGACGCTCCCAGCCTTGGCGTCACCGGGTTTCAGCTAAGCCCCGGCGTTGAACTGAAAGCCTTCGAAACCCGCCTTGCCGAACACGGTGTTCGAAGCAGGCGCCTTGCCGATGCGCGCCCGGGTATTCCGGCCTTGGTCGAGATTCCGGAAATCGGCGGCCACAGGTTGCAATTCTACGCCGAGATGGCGATGCCGGCGCCCGGCTTCGCCCGTGCCGGAATCGTCCCCAACAGGCTGGGTCATATCGCGCTGATGAGCCCCGAAGGCGTCAAGCTGGTTGAATTTTTCACGGAAGTTCTAGGATTTCACGCGACCGACTGGTTTGAGGATGCCGCGACGTTTCTTACCTGCAACTACGACCATCATGTCGTCAACATCATTGCCGTGCCGGTCACGAAAATGCACCATATCGCCTTCGAAATGCGCGGCTCCGCCCACCAGTACCAGGCTTCCGATCAGCTCGCCCGTGCCGAACTGCCGATCATCTGGGGTCCATCGCGTCACACCGCGGGCCATAATTACGCATCCTATCATTACGACCACGAAGGATTCCTGGTTGAGCTCTACGCCGATATGGATATTTTCGTGCCGGAGCAAGGCTATTTCGAACCGCGCCCCTGGCATGAGCACATGCCGCAACGGCCGCGCGTCTGGCCGCTCTCGCAACTCAACGCCTGGCGCACGGAATTTGCGGCCGAGCTGGCAAGGGCTTAAGAAAGCGGCGCCTTTTTCAAAAGATGCGCGAAGACGCAAACGTCTCCCCTATACCGCCATCACTTCCAGATAAGACCCCGCCGCCCCGCCGGTATGGATCGTATTGCGGCACCGGTAAGGCACCGCCTCCCACGAAAACATATCGAACCCCTCGCCTTTTTCGCTGAGCAGCAATTCCGGCCGCGCCGCGATTTCCAGTTCCATCACATGCCCCGGCTTGAACATGTTCGCGACCGGCGTGAGGCTGAATAGAAGCTCCGCCGGCTCGCCCGGAGTCAATTGTTTTGCGGCGCTCGACCGATGATCATGGACAATTTCCGTCGGGTTCGACCGCGCCGCGTCGATCGTGCGATGCGAGGCAAGCAGCCATCCCCAGGCCAGCTTTGT
>Ga0116228_10006272_pt1 | contig 10625 bp, 10 predicted proteins | sample S1TSphfallax_2_FD_89694 | JGI IMG/M metagenome (GOLD analysis project Ga0116228, IMG submission 89694) | Host-associated microbial communities from peat moss isolated from Minnesota, USA - S1T2_Fc - Sphagnum fallax MG | ecosystem: Host-associated > Plants > Peat moss > Unclassified | place... | reverse complement strand
TTCTTGCATGTACTGGAGCTGCAAATCTGCACTTGGAGATGCTACTGGACTGTTGTCTTGGACTCCTCCTTACAAGGCTATAGCTTGGTACATATGCTTGTGCATGGGGATCCTTCTTCTAGATGCAAGCTTTTCTGTTTTCATTGCAGTTGGGTCAGCTCTCATACATTCTCTGCCATGTCAGTGAGGAAGTGGCTTTCAAAAGAAAAAGTTGGGGTGGTTGTCCCCATGACTATCACACTGGAGCAACTCTAACCCCTAAACCTTCACAATGCAACACTTTTTTGATTCAGTTCATGCAACTAGGGTGGTCAAATTGTTGAATCCCCCAATCTGGAAAATAATTTTCCCAAGCTTAACCTTACATTCTATTCCTCAAAATCCTTCTTTTCTTAGCCTAAACAGGTGGGCCAAATACAAAGGCTATAACAATGCTATGTCAGATGTAGTATGTACCCACAACTAATTAAAAATAAATAGAGTCACAATATACTATGATACTAGTTGACATGCAACTTTGGGGAAACCACATGGTATTCTCTCACCCCCTTTTGCAGGTGAGCTCACCAATTTTGTGACATGAAAATGCATTCCATGCCTTTCTTTGATAGGTCATTTTGTGTTGAGGTGTGACTATTACTTTTTTCTTTTTGTTGGGCAATGCATTTAAGTGAGGACTATGCATTCACTTGGGTTTTCTACAGCTTGATGTGAAAAGTAGCTTACACAATTTTCAGTCAACACCATCCCAATTTGATAGGTAGTCACTCAATTACCTCCACTTAAGTTACAAGAGGAAAACAATCAAAGAGGCACTTGGATGCCATCCTGAAAATCTTATGGGAGCCATGTTGATTTTCTTCACACCTTGATGTGGATAATTGGTTAATAATTATCCAACAAGCTTAAGTTCAAATGTGGTACCCATGTCTACTCAAACTTAGATTATGCTGAAGGCAATTTGATGTTGCTTGATTCAGAGCTCCAACATACAATAGTTACTTATTGCTCTCTATGGTATGCTTTTGATGGTGCCAACAATGGACTGCCTTGATATCACTAATTTAAGCAAGAAATAAAAATTCAAAAGAGGGGCTGGAGAAAAAACCATTGGATTGGTATACGTAAACCATGGGTGTGGTTCCATATTTATTCCTCCCCTCCACCCAAGAATCCCTAACCTAGACGTACATATAGCCAATGCATTTGTGAAGGAGAAATGGAGATATACACCTTAGCATCACAGGCACATAATAACTTAGATGTTCCTGACAATGAATATCACTTACCAATAATGACTGGCTTTGCAATGGGTGTGCGCTGAATCTACCACTCGGCAATTTTACCTGCTATCTACAATAGCTAATTTAGCTGCAACAGGAGATACCACATATACCTTTCACCAAAAGCATGTGGAAGATATTGGCCAAGCACAAAATAGCTGTAGTGTTCGATATGGCATTGGACTTCAAGTTGTTTTATGACAACATGCTCAATAAGAAAAAGCTTTTCTCAGACTTTTAGAAACTACTTTGATTTTATGGTAAAACTCTTTTAATTATGCTTGAATTGACTGGTTTTCAATGAAGAATACTTGGTACATTGGTTTACAACTAATTTCAGTCGAAGAACTGAGGTTAAAGTATGATGAAAATAAATTTGACCACCTATTCCTTTTCCTAATAGCCATTTTTCTTTGACTGTCAACCTGTGTAAAATGGCTTAGAACTTTCGGAATGGATGAAATTGGAAATAATTGAAGAAGTCTTAGAATGGATGGACCCAAGGAAGTATGCAAAAAGTTCAGTTGTGAAAGTTGGGGTTTTGTTTTTCCCTCCCTAAATTAGCTTCATTTTCATCCATTGTCCAACTTTCCCGGATTTGATGAGTCATCCATTCTCTCACTTCTATGGGCTCACCCACTGTCCCATTCCCCAATTCAAACCACCGTTCACCTTCCTGAGGCAAGTTGGGCCAACTTCAGTACTTATGTTGAGCAATTGTCCAACTTTCTTGAGTCCATCCATTGCCCCATTTCCTCATGAGAGTTGTGCCAACTTTGCTATATTAATTCATTCCCCTACAAATTGTCCAACTTTTTAAAGTTAATCCATTGTCCCATTTCCTCGAGAAAGTTAGGCCAACTTTGCTGCATTCATTCATTGGCCCACCAATTGTCCAACTTTCTTGAGTTTATACATTGTCCTACTTCCTCAAGAAAGTTAGGCCAACTTTGCTACATTCACTGATTCTCCCCCATCCTTAATGTTCACAATTGTCCAACTCCCTGGGGTTCATTCCTTTTCTTTCTTGAGTTCATCCATTGTCTCATTTGGCCAATTTCACCTATTGTCCAACTGCAAGAGGGAAGCGGGGGCCAAAGACATTGGGCTTGAACAATCTATCAATGTGCAGGGAGGCCCATAAAGAAGCTATGATGCCATTGGAATGGACTGTCAAAAGGCCATTAGGGAAGTTTCATAAATACAACAGTCTAATGACTCTACATACTTTTGGTGATGAAACTTCCAAATCCTCCATACCCTTGAGTGTTATGGCTGGCAAGGAAGGTCGCTACAAGTAATGAGAATGTGAATTACCAAGTCAGGCTAAAGCTATACATATCATGGTGAAGGTTCATGTCAAGACATAGTTTTACAGTGATATTTTACAAAGTTAATCTCCAGCAAGTTGAAAGGCTTGTCTTTGCTTCACCATACCTCTGGTCTGAAGTGCACTCTCCAGTGAAACAAGAAGCTGCTCCTTTGTCAATAGTTCTGCCAACTTCATCTGCCACTCAACAGCACACCCCTTCTTTATTATTAGGCTACACCTATATTGATCAGACTTCTTTTGTTTGTCAAATTATGACTAAACCCTAAACCCTCACCTTCGAAAGATGGGCACCTATGACCACAAAATAATTATTTCCAAATTTAGTAATTGGAAAACTAAAACCAGCAACTGATATGTTGTAAGGATCTTCACTCCCACATGAACGTCCTCTTTAAATTCTCTGCACTGTGGGTGCCAAGAGATTAGGGTACTGTTATCCAACATGTTACGTATGATGAAAATCAAGCACTTTCCCATTTCCCATCTATTAAGTTGCTAGTCCTTTCAGTGTCTTTTTAAGCCAGATTCTTTAGCATCACATTTAAATTGAGTGCCAGAGACACTTGGGTCCTGCCAATTTTACCTTAACAATCACAATATGTAGCATTGTGTTGTCCACTGTAGATGTGTTCGAGTGTTTGATCTCCAAGCGTAGGTCTTGCAATGCCAAAATTACATCAGCAATAGTATAAATATGCTTCAAACAGTTTAGCCGAATCATGGCCTCCTGTCCCATGATGTGCACATTCAGTGTGGGTTTCTCTTCTACCAAAAGTTCTCTCAACAATGGTGCTGCAGCACCCTTGGCACTCCTCTCAGAATTTGGGTGAAATTCCTCTTTTGTGAAGTTGGATGTGGTTGTTGTGATGATAGGAACTGGTGTCCTATCATGTCCAGGCTTGTTTGATGAGTCACTTGCACAACGACTCTGGAGTTCCTCAATTTGTGATTCTGATTCCTGGAGCTTCTGTTGCAACTCTTGGATATATGTTATTGCATCACCTAATAATGACGCCTTGTCCATCTGTGGGAGCACAGCAGTGAAAATGAGAAGCTATTCAGATTTTCTGAAGGCTGCTGATGACCAGATGATCGGCAGCCTCAGGAAAATGACAACTTCTGCAGAAGCTCACAACAACCTACTACAGGTGAAGTGCACCTCTATGCTACTTTTGCTACCAAGATAAAGATAGGATGGTGAGGATAAGTTGCAGGTGGGCACCTTTGAAACATTGGGTACAACGGCCCGCAATGCATAAAAGCGCTGGTTGAGTTTTTCTCGCCGTTGGCGCTCTGCCTGCACATGGTTGAGAGGCTCCTCCCTATCATTTGCAGGTTTCCGGCCACGTTTGCGAGGCGGCCTTGGACCAATGCTCAAGCTGCACTCAACACTGTCTTTGAAAGTAACCTCAGATTCAGACTCAATACAATCAAGTTCTGATTGATCAATACTGGAGCGCCCAAAAACATTATGGGTGGGAGGTCCCTTGATTTCTATAGGCTGTTGCTGTTGTGATTTCAAAACAGGACTAGGCTTCTCAGCCAAAATCTTCATGTTATGGCCCCTTGTGTGAATGGTAGGCACCTTCTCCTCTAGCACTGGCTGGATTAGTGTCATAGACTGTTTTGGCTCAAAATGTTTAGAAATCTCTGTCACCTCCTGAACATCCTTCTGCTCTGTGTAGCCATAACTTGTAAGGAGGTTGATTTGTGGCCTTTCTATCCTACTTGCTGATGAGGGCCTTTCCAGTGGAGCTAAAGATCTAGTAGCTATACCATGCGGCAACACTGAAGGCTTCACCTCTGAGACTGAACTTAGGATTGGGGTTGGAGGACTTGATGCAAGTAACGAGTGCCTGTCTTCATACAGAGGTGATCTATCTACAGTAAAAGGTGACAAGCCACGAAGGGCATGCTCCTTGTCAACAGTGTCAGCTGATACTACATCACTACCAAACGGGAAATCTTCAGACCAAAAGGAGTCAAATGACTCCATGTTTGTACTTGCCATCGAGGAAACCATCTTGTCCATCTGGAAATATCCTCTAGAACCTGTTGCCACACCTGAAGCTGTACTGATTAAACTAGGGTTGGATGTAGAACCATTTGTAACTGTCATGTTTGCATTGCTTGAACTTGGCTGCAAGAAATCTGGATTCCAATTCACTTGCATGGATAGGGCTGCCACATCATTGAACCCCCATGCCGACTCATCAAACAACGTCTTGATGTTATGCACAACATGCAGGTTCTCAGCAATCTGCACAATCCAATTAGATGATACAGGTAAGTGGAGAACTCACCCAAAAATGCAGAGCATCACAAGAAGCAGGAAAAGTAGCTCAGGACAAAAGATCTGATACCCACCAGATCTGTTGAGCCAAGCTCAACTACGCCAGTTCCTGTTGGTACGCACAAAATTGTCTGCAACAACAGCAAATCATTCTGATTGAACCAAATAGAAAGGCAGATAAGCATTGATGAGATTACAAGCACAGCAGGAATGTATAGAACACATGGACAGATCTAGTAGGAGGACCAACTCATGAATTCTACCAAAGCATTAAACAAAGAATAGAGGGAAACTTAAGACCAACATGGGAAAGTCTATCATGCAGCACACTGACAACACTCATCTCTAAGACAAGAAAACAAGATATGGGTCTTGCCAAGGATGAAGTTACCTGAATGCCAGCCATCTGTCCCCAAAGAGAGAACCATCAATGAAGAAAGCACAAACACAAAGTAAAGTTAGTCAAACTGAGATTGCTCCAACTGTTTCTCACTCATTCTACCTGCCCACCTTCATTTTCTCTCTGGATGACCATAGTGATGATTCCAATCAGACATAAACAATGTACCTATTTCTCTCTGAAAATCTTTAGGCCAAAAACAAAGAGTAACCTGAAGATGTGCAAGCAACATCAATCACACTGCAGTTGACACCAACAGACGGGAAAGGGCTGATTGTACCATTGCCAAGTGAGCCCGTGTACAGATTTGGTTGGAAGCCTTGTTTGCCTCAATCAGCCACACATGCTGTCCTGTTGACAGTGCCCGGCCTGGAATCCTACATTAGACAACATATTCAGAGATTACCATCAGCCTGCTGGTTCTGTGAACTCCACCATGTAACAACTTTGTGGTGATGAGATGACAATATTGATCGCCAATAATAATAAAGAGAAGTCAAAAGAAAAATCTGCCAATAAGAAAGTTTGATCTTGTGCATTGGACAAAGAGGGTGGGTGCAGTGACAGCGAGAAGGATGAGCTTCAAGGGGACTGACAGCGTACCCATGCCCCCATGCAAATGAATACGACATGGACACAAGGTAGAACCATTCAGTGTCTGTGACATAATCAAGCCCTGATGAGGCAGCAGCATCATCCTCTGAGCTACCTACAAGAGCTTGCAGCTCCCCCAGTATTTTCCTTCTGAGTTGCTGATCCTCTTCTCGGCACCCTCTCTGCGACTGCTCATTCTCCAGCAGATCCTCTTCTCGACCTTTAAAGTATCCATCACCCCATACCAACCTGTTTCACACACAATTACTCTCCAACAGATCAGCAATGTACATAATCTTCACTTATTGATGGTTGTCAATGTGTTTGACAAACATAAGTCTCTGAGTTTTCACCAATGCAATGAAGGGCTAAATGTTACTGAAGATCTGAGGCACCAGGTACCATGAGATGGCAAACAACTACAGAAGTATCCATGGAATCACCAATCACATGGCATAACCTCCACCAACTCAACCTTTACAAATGCTTCCCATTTCAAACACATATCAAACATACTAAAACTTGAAACTCTTTTGTTTTCTCAATGAACATATGGTCTCTCTGCACTAAGCTCTGCAGAAACTTTTGGAATCAGACATGATTCTGTAGTTTCCATCATATTGGTACCTTGTGCAAGTACAAGATGCAGGACAAACAGGTATACCTTGCCAGCACACGAGTGCTGACATCCAGAAGACGGTGCAGGAAACATAGCTTCCACTCTGAGCTCCAGTTAGGGCTCAGAGCAAATGCTATGTTTGTGTTTTGCCATGAGGAACCATGTCAATCCTAGGTCAGACTACTCAAGAACTCAATTCTGCAAGGCCCTACTTATCCTGCCACTATATACAATGCATTGCAGCCACAACTCAAATCATCCAACAGCATCAAGGTCTTGTGACTATCACCATCCACCCTTCATACAGTGACTTCTTGTGATATTGTAGATTCTGTTTGCCTTCAGCAAAGAAGGTGGCAGTATTGAGAAACGAAGTAGAGAGAAATAGTGAAGAAAGAGGAGGATGCCACCAAGCTGAACATCTGCAGTCAGTCAATTTGGAAACGCTCAAGATTGGAGAATGTGCATAAGGATCAGTAGAGCAAAGTTTTGCTGCATTCTAGCAGCTTACACAAGAAGGTCTGTGACTGTGGGTGTGGAAGCCTGGTGCATAACAAATGGGAGGGTGAGTGTTTGGGAGAGTGAAAAAGGATGTGAAATGGAGGCAAGAGATGGCAAGGAAATGAAAACCCACATGTCTCCACTGGGTGTTGAAGACAGCTGCCAGAAAATCACATATGTCCAATTCTCAGGTCTCTCATCAACCAAATGCTGTAACATCCGCTGCAACGCAGTCTCCCCATTTCCAGCCAGATCGCCACCCTGAGCTTGAACAGAATTACTAGTACCCGGCAACGGGCTGCTGCTGTAATCACCAGTCCCAATGAAAGCTTCCAGCATCATCATATCCTCGTCCCCACATAAGCTGCGCATGTGCCCTTCCATCATCCTCTGTGTTTCCATTTTCTCCAAAAAAAAACACTAGGTAGAGACTAAACCCTAAATGCAAGCAAACAAAGTCCTGCAAAAAGGAAGAAACAGAAGGCAGGCTCTCGTTTCAGGCAGCAGCAGCTCCTGGACTCTGACACCGAAGATCCATCTCCTTATCCATCTCCATCATCGACCCTTGTCAAATCCAAGGTCCAAGAATGTCGCTCCTCCCACACCACCATCTCCATCACTGCCTCCCCAAAAACCCTAAAAATTCAATCCACTCCCGCTTAGGTACAGTTGAAGAAGAGGCAAACAAAATCTTACAAACCCATCAGGTGCAAATGAATTGATCTCCTTTCTCAAACCCCAAAAAAAGAAAAAGAAAACAAAAAAAAGAGAAAGAAGTCTAGAACTCTCTGAGCCTCACCCATTCCATGACTGCCGCCACTATCACGTGACCCTAGCAGCAGAATTCCAACGATTCTGTTACTTCCTTCTTCACTCGATTCTCCTCTTGGGGGTCCACCACCACCCAGCAGCAGCAGCACCGACGGCGGCACTAGAAGTACGTACCGCTGCTCTTCCTAAGAAGAGCTTACAGAAAGTCAAACCGGTATGCCCAAAACCCTTCGGCACAAAAGAACTGTTCTATAGATCCCATCCACCCAAAAGACCACCGACCCAGGTACTGCCAAAAAAAAAAAAAAAACACCCCGCACAATCTTCCCGTTCAACATCAATCCAGCAGCAAGACTACCACAAACGGCAACAGGAACATCGACAGACATCCCATGGCTGGCTACAAAAATTGCGTCATCTTCAAAACCAGTTTTCTTCTTCATCTCAACTCCAGCTTCCACAAAGCTCGAGACTCCACAATTCCCATCACACACAGACTCGCACAAGAGGTGGGATTGCAAGTTGCAACAACAGATATGATTCCGATCTGTCGCCCCCACACACAGACGATGAGTGCACAGCTTTGCCTGCGTGCAGCCAGAGATCCCTGCCTGCCTACGTCACACCGTCCGACGGTTGCCGACCAGTCTCTACGGCATACCGTCCGACGGGTTTCCGACCAGATTCTCTAAGAACCCAGCGGTCAGAGCAACAAAGTGACTTTTTACCAGTGGTCGCGGGTGGGAAGTTCCCAGCACAAACAAACACGTGCGTACGGAGGGAGGGGAAGTGACGTGTCAAAGGCTTTGTGTCCGCACGTGAAAAGATGGAATCTCGGAAAACTAACTCCACCAACCCCTCGTTCCGGGAATTCGGTGATGTGTCCAACACGAACCCCCTCATTCCGCGATTTAACGTGCCAAGAAAGGTGGCCGATTAATTCCTGGAACGGGGGAGATGGTAACTCCATTACTTTTTCCTGTTTTTTTTTTTTTCTTTTCTTTTTTTTTGGTGATGTTGGTCAATTGGCATTCATCCATAAGTATGTATTTAGCCAAATTTGGTGATATTCAAAATATAAAAATAGAAAACTCTTAAGCACTCTTTCATATTGCAGGTAATTTCCCAAAAAAAAGAAAAAAAACTGAAAAAAAAAATTCTATGGAAAATTCCCTGTTTAAAAGAATCACCAAAATTTGCCACCAAAAAAATCAGTGCTAAACCCACCCACCCACCCATGATTAATTAATTAATAAGAACCTAATTAGGGAGTAAATGTCCAAATCAGGCACACATTTCTCTTCTTACCCAACTTATCAAACTCTATCCCTGCCCCGCCCCACAAACCCCCCTTTTCATGACTGGTGTTTTTTGAAAGAACTTTTATTTGTAGCCAAAGTGGCAATTGTCCATAGGAATATGTAGAAAATGTGGGGATTGTCTCTGGTAAGATTTAGCAAAATATAAAACAAATATGAAATACAAATCCTTAATCATCTTTATATATTTTGACTGCACATTAAAAACCAAGTATAGAAATCTGGTGATTTGTACTACTTTTTTTCTCACTCCTGGCGATTGGGAAAACTCCAAAAAATCGCTTGATTTTCGAATTATGAATTTTAAATTTCTCTTTTTGGCGAAATTTCGCCAATTAAAAAAAAGAGGCTGTGAATCATGACTACTATACCTACTCAATAACAAACAATGCTCCAATATTTTTTAGTGTAATTGAAGGGCTTGTTACCCATTGGAAGAGAGGGTGATTTTATGGATAAGTGATACTTAGGTATATCTTTGCAATTAGCACGAAGTGCAATGCATGCACACACCCACCTTTGTCCCTTAAATTTTGGAAATTTTTTAATTCACACCTTTTTTGGTTAAATTCACACCCTTTCTTCGCGCGTCCGATTATATGCAGATTGAATTTGAATGTTCATTTGACTTAGGAATTTATTAATAACTTTTCATCTAGACATACTCAAATTTAATCTGCATATAATCAGACGCGCGAAGAAAGGGTGTGAATTTAAAATTTTCCTAAATTTTTTATCAATGAATTGGGTACAATGCAAGTAATGAAAAGACCATGTAAGATTATAGCATTATAGATGTAAATAATCCTGAGTTCCAGCATTTTATACCCATAAAGCACTGCCTGCATTTTTTCCTCCGTATTTTCAGCTCCCTTACCTGCCAGAAGAAACCCTGTTTTCAGCAAGCGGGTTCTTCTGCGGTGGAAGTTACCAGCCAGCCTGTCACTATTTCTACAAAGTGTAAAAATCCCAGCTCTGCTTTACATAGGAAAAGGACCTGAGTACAACAGGCCCATCCGTAATTTTTTACCTGTTCCCTCAGGCAACTGGCCTCGGGCACAGATCTCAAATCATGGAAGGGCCTGTACTCAAGCCCTTCTCCTATACATAACTAATAATAGTTTTCATTACTTTTACGGATAACAATGTGTGGAGTGGGGTAGAGGAGGAGGGAATAAACATACATGAGATTATAAAGCAAAAAAAATCAGATCTTTGCAAGGCTCCACCACAGTGCACAGTTATGACCAAACTAGTGGGTACCCGTGACCTTCGGACACTGTGACATATGACATCACTTTCTATTCTATTAACAATATTACAAACTCTATACATAACAAAACAACATAATTCAAAATGCTTATTTTTGAAAAAAGGTGTAATTTGCACGTCTAAGTTCAAATAATTTTCTGAAAATTTCAACAAACCTTGTCATACTTGCAATATAAAAAAATTAAAAAATAAACTCATGAACATGTGTGAAAACTAAATCCTTAAAAATAAATATATTGA
>Ga0116228_10006271_pt1 | contig 10625 bp, 6 predicted proteins | sample S1TSphfallax_2_FD_89694 | JGI IMG/M metagenome (GOLD analysis project Ga0116228, IMG submission 89694) | Host-associated microbial communities from peat moss isolated from Minnesota, USA - S1T2_Fc - Sphagnum fallax MG | ecosystem: Host-associated > Plants > Peat moss > Unclassified | place: USA... | reverse complement strand
TCTCTCTCTCTCTCTCTCTCTCTCTCGCTCTTTTGTAAAAGCACTTGCAAAAAATTTGTAATGTATATATGGAGGGCACATTGTATCCATGAATTATTCGCTTAGAAATTGGGAGGGATATTATGTCTAATTCCTCATGGATGAGAGCGAAATTATGCTTTACTTGTAAATTGTAAGAATTGTCCCACTATTGAGGAATTAGGCATAAGAACCTTCCCATTCAAATAAAAACCTTGTGATTTACATAAGTTTTGGTTCATGATTAAATTTTGCCTTGTGCTTTGCCATAGGTGAAGCCCCCATGGGTGAGTGACAATTTTTTTAGTGACGGGCTGAATTCAACTATCCCTTTGTCTTGGGTCCCTTATTATTTTGAGAATTTTCCGACCCTAGGGCTTTATTTTGCAATTGTAACTTTTTTACTTTTCTCTTTACACAACAAATTTCCTATGTTTATGGAATCAAAATTCAAGTTGTTCTTTATAAGTTCATTAGTCATCTTTTTTTTAAGTTCAATGGTTGATTTTTTAAGTTTATCTTCATTCAAGAATAGATTTATATGTCCCATTAATCACAATAATCATTAAATTACTTTCATCACTAGAGGTATAATATGGTGCAATATAATAAAAAGATATATTTATGTATATATTAAAATCATATTTAAGATATATTAAAACATAATAAAAATATATTTGCGTGTGTATTGTGCATATTTATATATATTGTTCATATATGGAATCTAACAACTAATATTTCACTTCTAAAAATTATTATGTGACTTCAAAAATTGTTATTTGAATTTTTAAAAAATTATTTGAATACAAAAATTGATATTTGGAGTCCAAAATTATTATTTTCATTGATTTTTTTAATTTCATTGAAAAAATTTAATTCTTAACTTAAAATTCAATATGGATATAATTAAGAAATAAACTAAACTAAACATAACCTAAGTACTTAGGTTAACTTGGCCTCACCTAACATAGTTAGTCAATTAACATTTGTTAGTTAGTATGAAATTGTTAATAGATGCGACTAGGATGCAATTAGATTACAACTAAAAACTTATCTCTCATTATTTTATTTTATTCCAAATTTGAAAACTATAGAAGTAAATGCATTAAAACATTCAAAATAAAGGCTAAAATTGAAATAACATAAAATTTTTAAAACTAACCTATTTTCTAGTCTAGGCCTACTTAGCTGCCTAATTAGTTTAAACCTACCTACCCACTGTAGGTAAATAAAGTTAGGGAGATAAATAGATAAATCAATTTACTAACCTATCTAGGTGGACTATATTAAGCAAATGTTACAATCACAATTTTTTAGTTTGCAACAACTATTACATCAAATGCCAATTTGTTGGATTGGAATAATTGCTCCTATTGCTTTTGCTACAAGGTCGTAACCTTTGTAACTGTTGAATGGAATGCTTGCATATGAGTTCCCAAGCTGCAAACCCAATTGCCTAGCAATGTAGATTAATACATCTCTACTACTAACAACTTTTCATTATAATAGAGGTGCATATTGTTCTACATTAAATCTTGTTGCATCTTTCAAATTCGACTAGCAATAAAAGGCCAATGTGAACTTTATACATAAAGTTTGTCTGATGTTGGACAACAAAGGATTGAACACAAAGTCCATTGTAGTGAGATGATATTTTTTCTTCACCCATCCATTCAAAGAAAGTTGGAATAAGTATTAACAACTAGCAAACAAACCAATATTACAAACCCTATGTGTAAACAAAAACCCACTACATTCCAACCCACATACTAGAGCAGGATGCATTTTCTTGTGTCTTATAATCATTGTTTTTCAAATGCCAGGTCTTTAATTACTACCTCCATCTCCATCTTCATTTCCATCTCCAAAGTTGTAACCTACCCTTTTGCAACCTCCTTAGCTATGTGCTCTTCGACACATCTTCAACTTACAAACTGAATGCCAACATACTTTGAAAATAATTTTCCACATTCATAATGTACATTTATCATCTACTAGCTAGTCTATAATGAATAGTAAATAATCTTTTTTATTGTTAAAATGTAGGTTTTTTGAAATAAAGTATAGCTACATGGCACAAAGAAATTAGGAATGTAACCATAATTAGCAAAACCTTCTCATGTTCACACTCTCAACATGCTTGTTATAGCTCCTCCTCAATTTTAACGAGTTTCTGAATTATAAATTTTAATCAATTTAAAAATTAAGTCAACACATACATACACAACTCTTCATACATAAAATAATGAGATATAATTAAAATATTGTTGATACTTTTAATTCATATTGCAAAATAGCAGTTCATGGCGCATTGTTTGCTTGTTAACATTGTGGTCATAAGTACTTGTTATTACTTACATTTTGAGAATTTACATTATGGGTCACCTCCTCTTAGAGTTAAGCTTCCACACAACATACTTTCTCTTCGACAACAACAACTACCACCTTCTCCATATCCTATCATAAAATCAAATAGACAATACTCATTACATCCATCACCCTCATGTGTGTGTAATCCACACATAGTGGACGAGCAAATATTCTTCACCCAAATGGATTAATCCCCATTATGTTTTATGATGTGTGGAAAAACTCTTAGGATCTGCACAAAGAAGTTTCAAAAGGTTAGAGAACAACAACTAGGAGAGCTACTGGAAGCTCTCCATACATTGCCTTACAACTTACCTCCCATAGATTTTTAGCTTTGAGTTTCAGTGCCATCTTTGATTCCTATGTAATGACTATTATACATGTATCTTGAACATATGTTTACAACGTATATTGTATGGACATTACACCCACAAGAAACAAATTGAGGCTGAATCTCTTTACTAAACCAAAAAGATCATTGATATAGTGTTTAGTTCCATGTTGACAACAATGCAAGTCATAACTAAAAATAGGAAAATATGTCACAAAATACTAGCCTAGAATGTAAACTTGAATAGTTAGAATGGTGTCCTATTGTTCCTTGCGCCGAATAGCAACAAGTTGGAAGATGTGTTTCAATTCTTCTACTAATTCAATACACAAACGGTCAAGGGATGCCTTGGATTTGGCCTCTTATATTGCCTTGTCTTTGCTATGTTGAATCTATGCATCTTTTAGTCGATTCTCCAATTCCAAAATTCCTTAGTGACTATAAACACAATAACAACAACATGGTATATTGATTATCATGCTACCATGATAATTACAATATAAAGACATGCAGAGGCTACTGGTTTCCATTTCATTCAACATTTGTAGCTTGTAAATGTTTGGGCCATTTCAAAACCTCTACAATGTTTCTTTAGCATGAAGGCGTGCTTTGGTAGCAACAACCATATGCTACTTCAAATCCTCAATAATGTTTTGCTAATGCAAGATTGTGATTACAGACTCCTTGAGCTTTTTTGTTGTAGCAAAAAGTTGTGCTTGCATGTCTTCAATATGAGTTGCATACTTCGTGGTAATTAATGTTTCAACTTCTTTTAACTCTTGTGCAACAAAACAAGTTGAATTTTCAAAAACTACCCTACAATACCAATGTACAACCTTTTCCCATATTAGAAATATTTGCCACATTATTCAATCAACTAGTTTCTAAAGGAGTCTGGAAAACTTAAAAGAAGACACCCACTACATCATGATTTGCCTCAAAATGCACGGTAGTTTGTTTGCAATTTCTCAACGATAAGATTTGTATTTCTAACTAATGATGAAGCTCCTACTCCCATGTCAAATAAAAAAATGCATCAAAAAGAAAAAAAAATGCATCACACAATAACAAATTATGACCATAGCTACTAGTTTAAACACCCATTGAACAAAAAATGAAACTAAGTTGAAGTTGACGCCAACTAACTCATAGAAGCAAAGATCCCAGTAAAATAAACACCTACACCTCCTCATCAAGCCTACAAGGTGTGAAGCTCACTTCACTTGAATTTTGTAGGTTCTAAACATCATTAAATGAAATTGGGATCTTAGGGCCTTCATTTCCAATAGCTTGACTTTGCTTACACTTGGCACATCCTCCATCCTCCACATCATCTACAATACAACTCCAATATGTTTTGACTAAAATGCACCATATTCACAAACATATTGCAATAAACTTAGGACTATGGTGTGGTGGTGTGTGGCTTTTGAAATAATTAGGTCTTTCAAAATTTAGGGTTATTGACAACTTTTTTTATATTAGCTTCATGGCTGCAATATTACTTACAATATGGGGTGTTTTTCCTTTTTAAAGTTGTTATTCTTGTGGTGTCAATGGGGTCATCCTAAGAGGTTATCCCTAACATGTTTTCCCATGTTAACACCGTTCTATAGACAAATGTAAAAGCATTTTCTGAAAGGCACATACAAACAAGAACCAAATAGCTAACTCTTGGAATTCCTAAGCATGTAATTCATATATTAGCAATGGTAAAGGAAAAAGCCAAATGAGGGAATGGCATATGCATGGTTAGATGATAGAGATTCACCATGTTTTACTGGAACAATAAGCAACACAATGTCTCCATGTTGGAGTTTAACTTCTGCACCATTCTTTTTAAGCTTTTGTTGGTTAACAAATGTTCCATTTGAGCTATAAGAAAGGAAAGATTATTGTGAAGTTTTCAAATCCTACCAAAAAAAATCAAAACATTAACTAGATACTTTTAAAAATCATGTTGTAATTTCAACACAAAGAACCCAACTTTAACAACAATAACACATATGCATCTCACTAATGCAGTATTGATGAAGGCAATGGATTGTGGGGTTGTAAAAAACAATGGACAATATGTCGAGTTTTTAATGCAAACCATGACATGATCACTAGGCTTGAATTTGTGATTAGGAGGTTGAATTTTCCCATTTACATCATAGACCTTTCGAGATATCGTGCAATTATTCACACTAACATTTGGTGAGTTGAAACGACACACCTCCTCCTTTGCCATGTGACCCAAAATGTGTTATGTTCCGCATAACATGATATGCACACCCTTCCAAGGACAACATTCAGTCATGAATTTGGCACATATCCTCCTACCCAAAGCATAAACATGGTGGGTTTTAACCCCCTATCAGCAGAACCAGGATATAAGTTGTGTGATACAATCTAGATAGCACTGATTAATGTATAATCAATGCATCGTGCATACAAGCCCAAGGTTGCAAAACTCCAGTACTTGTGGTCATGCATAAGCCTTTCCAAAAACAACACCCAATAGGCCCCATGTAATGGAAATTAGATTAGATGGCACCTGTTGCGCCATGGCTTTGACATCATGTTTTGCAAAGATTGGGACTTTCTACAATGTAGAAGCAACTATTATCACTCTTTTGTTCCCTCCATCTATTGTAGCTAGTGTTATCGTTGATACTTCTTGAACCATTGTTGTTGATGTGCTAACATCTACAAGACACCCACCACCAGCACATTGGTGTTTGATTTCATCAATATATCATCATTCTTTAATATCAATAACCCCATTTTTCCAAACCATTCCATAGATGCAACCACATAAACTAAATTCCATGGAAAAGCACGCTACATACCATACCAATTAAAAATGTGCCACAACACATCCCCACCATTGCAATCAAACATGTTACCACAAAAAACCACGAACACAAATGGTTAAAAAATGCAAACCTTCATTGAAAATTTGTGCAAAAACAAGTGTTTCTTTGCACTTCTTTGCAACAATTTTGGTTCATTGTGCGTGAGTTATTTACACAACCACTGTTCCACAACCTCGTATGTGTAACAATGCTAGTATCAAGTTTGCAACATTACTGTAACTACAAAATAATTGCTTCGAACTTCACTTATTGATGTGTTTGTTTCAACAAACTATTAGGTCTTAACACTCGTAAGTTTTGATAGTCTTTGTAGCAAATCCAATATTTGTTTCAACGAATTCTTCAGGTTTAAGGTTCTTTGTGTATGGAAAGTGATGGTTGTGACATCCATTGTTGATGATAAAGGGATCTTGTTTCCTCCCAACGTGGAAGGCAACAAGATTGATGTTTTTTTTTTTGGCTATATAGTGCAATTTTTTAATAATTAAAAGAGTTAAATTAGTGGTCATTGTGATTTTCAACAGGAAAATTCAATAAAATTTTGAGGAAAATCGCTAGATTTATATACATGGTTCAAGTATGTGGCCAAAAAAATATGAGTATGTTTAAAAAGGTTTATTTTCATTTTAAACTAGTGGTTAATGTCTTAGTCTTCTTATGCAAAGTGGATCATCACCTACATTAGAAAATAGAACAAAAACATTCCTAGTAAGACCTGACAAGGTGGTCATCAACTAAAGCCTAAAAGCCCATGTTAGAAGAGCCACATTAAAGGAGCATGCATCCAAGTTCACAATAAACCCAATTCCACATTTTATCCTCCTCAAAAATACATCTCATTTATTACATCAATTCAAGGTTTGCATCTAAGAATAATAGAGCCTTCCAAGGTGACTTAACATTTTGAGACCACAATGTGCACAATATTTCATTGTAGCTAATATTCAATATTTAATTTGCTCAACTACCCTACCATTGGGAAAGACTTTGGAAAACATTTGCTTAGATTAGTAAGATAGCAAAGATTGGTGAAATCTTACCTTCAAAAGTATCGGCAACATTTCATTACCCATGATTGAAGCCAAGATGTGAACATACTTGTGAGATGGTTTATTAATTTGTTTATAAGGAAATCAACTATGAAACACCATCATTAATATTCACTTGTAGAATCCATTAGTCTAGCATTCCAAACAAATTACTTTTTATAAATTTCAACATTTTAAAAAATGAATTTAATGACCATTGAAGCTAATAAGGTATCTATGAAGTTAGGCAAAAACGACACCAAAACCCCGGCTTTGTCACATAAGGGACATGATTTTTAAAATAGGAAGAATAATACATTGGGTTTCAATGGGGCATGAAACTCAGTTTAGCGACAAATTTGGCGTTAAATTGAGTTTGTTTTGTCCTTTCTTTTCTTAAATGTTTTCAATTGATCACTATTATTGTTATGTGTACTATAACTATAAATGTTCTCGAGCCTAGTGCATCTAATCTTGAATTTCATTATTTAATGGAGGTAGGCATGAGGGTTCAAAATGCAATTTGAAATTTCAGAGTGCCATGTGGCCATAAGCATATAATGCATGAGGTTCGAAACTAATGATATTAGTTGGACAATTAGAAGTAGTGAAAATATAGGTAGCATCAATGGAGGCTTTCGTGAAAAAGAAAAGATAGGATGAAACTCAATTTACCACCAAAATTGATGATTTTTTGAGTTTCATCCCCTGTTGAATGTTAAAGTATTTTTTTACATGTTTTTTTTAATCTCACCCTGTGTATGACCAAACTTAGGGTTTTGGAGCTAAGCTGTGTTTTTGTTACTTTACCGATAACTTTAATAAAAATATGTTAATGCCTAAGGTTTTGTTCCCTTTTCTGGGTGACATAACAATTAAACTTATTTTTCAAACCTAGATTATGTAAGCATTTTTGCCAATGCTTCTTCCCCAATGACCATTGATGGAAGTTTATAATTCAAGTGTATAGAAGCAATTGTCATCAACAAAACAAATTGGGTTCACACATGGTCATCATAATCCCTGTTGGGAATTATGCACAAAGGAAATGTGTTTTTTGGGGGTTATGACTTAACATCAAATGAACCAACAAGTACATAATATGGGTACATTGGTACTTGACCTTTTAGAGTGAGGCCTCTTGCTTATTATTAGAATAGCTGCACCAGTGTCATACTTTAGATTTTTGTGATAAACATTGTTAAAGACCCATGTGGCCAAGTAGGCCTCAAAGGCCAAAATGCAAACCTATAAATTAGAATACCATGCGGCATGCATTGCTGTGTGAAAAGATATCATTGAATTTTTCCTAAATTTCCCCAAAGTTTTTAAGGTAGATTGATTACTCACCAAACAAATGATTAACTCAAGGTTTAAAGTTGTATAAAAGATGATGGTTCACTTGAGAATGATCAAAGAGTGAGGCATTAAGTCTAATTGAAGAAAAGTGACACATTTTTGGGGAAAGAAATTTTTCTTTGCTAAAGAGTTGGTGCAGCATGCACCCAAGAATCAATTTTTTTTCTTTTTGGGAACTAATGGGAGTTTTTGAACATTTTTTGATTTTAATGTTTTCAATGTCTTCTCACCAAGTGCACACCAAGTTGTCAATCATATGTGCTCACATCAAATTCCAAATGCGTGAACACCCCAGGCCTTTAATGCATTTTTTGGCATGTTCCCAAACTCCCAATGTGTTACCCAAGATGTTCACAATAGCTCACCACACTTTATCCCATAACTTTTGCCAAAGTTGAATAATCAATATAACTATGTCAAGCATGAAACACCTCTATCATTATATTTTGGAAGTGCAAACTTTTATTGGGGGTGGAGTTGTTCAAACTTCAAAGTTTCAAATTACTTTTGAAATAGTTTGGTATGCATCTCACAACTACTTAATAGAACTAACAATAGGTGACTCACAAGTTTTGGTTGTGTTTCATGGTCGAGGCTTAAACCATGTGTACTATAAGAACTTGTATTACAATTGAATTGAATTTCATTATTTAATTTTTGAATTTGAGCTTATGAGTGCAATTTTCCACTAGGTTAATGCATTTGAACATATGAAACTTACACAAAGTTGTTCCTTTGACATTTAAATATTTATTTATTTATTTTACTTTGGTTTTTGTTTTCCTTCAATATTAACATACTACCAAAAGTGTCAAAATAGAATACACATGGTCCAAATAATAAGTAAATGATTATGTAGATAGTTAGGTAAATGAATTTGTAGGGAAAAAATTATATTCACATTTTATGTAACGGCTTCATGAATTAAAATAACTTGTTCTCTAAAAAACTACCTTTCAACGTTTATCCAATTGGGAGAACTTACTTTACAACCATGGGAGTTATCGAAAATTATTAGTCTAATGCATATGTAGACAAAAATTTATTATACTTAGTAATTTTGTGGTATATTAAAGATTTTCATTATCACTCATTTTTTTTAAAAAATATTTCCTATTGTGTGATCATTGTAAAAGTTTGTATGAACATCACAATGATGAGCTTGATTGGATATAGATAGGGGAAATATAATTTACAAAATTAGATAACAATTTATTTTTCTTAGTCATAGATTATTCTTCTAGCTTTAACATGGTATTGTTGGGTTGGTTCAATTTGCATAGTTCCAACATTGCATTATGCCCATTTGAAATCAAAGACAATAATGGGAGTGTGCATTATATGTTTAGAACTAAATGTTATTTTAATATGTCATGCATTGAACGAGCTTTAAATGATTTAATAAAAAGGAATAATTCAATTCAAAAGAAAGAAGAAAAAAAAATAGTCCTTTTAAAGATGTTTTGTGTGTCACATATTATGATAATAAAATTGTTATTTATATTAAAAATCATTCAGGTAAGTTTAAAGGTCAAAACCTAAACATTGAAACATTCATGTTGTGTTAACATATATGATTTCATTCGTATGCGAAACATATGGCTTATGCAACTACCATGCAATTAACATGCAATTACATAGGTTAGATTTTACATTGTACCATGTGTATAAAAAATAACATATGTTAAATTGATACGTGACATGTTTATTACCTTATGGAAACTTAGCTTAAATTAATAAGGTTTATTGTTTAAAAAATTAAAAGGGGACATGTGACAATTTATGAATTTATTTGTGAATCGAATTACAAGATGACACATGACAACTTATAAATTAATATTTTATTAAATTACAAATAAACATGTGATAATTTATAGGTAGCCTAGTGAAGATTTTCAATCCAGTTGTCAACTTGGGTATTACACTTGTACCTTGGACAGTTCAACATAAGTTATATTATTTTGAAAATGTTGAAAATTTCAAAAATCGTTTTTTCCAAATCACAAAATATTATGAAAGAATATTCCATTTGTTGAAATGGAAATTCAAAATTAATTAAATGTTTGATGAACATGTGTTGAACTAACCATGTAAGGTAATACAATAATAGTTTATCAGTTGGTTTTGAATTTTTTTTATAATCAATTAAATTGATAACCAACTTTTAAATTTTTAAAATTTTGATAACCTACTTACTTTACCTAATTCTCATCTAGGTAAGTTATCAATATTTTAACACCAAAACAAAATGTTCACCATAAGTCCCAAATGTCTTGTTGGCATCTTACCCTATGGTCCAATCATAGGGTAATTGATGTCCTCTGTCATAATTAAGCTAATGGTCGACAATACATGCCTCACCCTTATTTCAATAGGTAAACCTTTGCCCAAAGGTTTAAAGATGTCTTTTCAAATGTATTTATTTACTCAATTCATGGTAATTTTGTTGTGATTTTTGCGTTGGACTCAATACCAACACGAAAAGATTTGTACCATGCTCCAATTGGCAATTATTTGGATGGTGTTAATCAACCTTCTTCATTGGTGAAATATAAAATATAAAATGTGAATATGAAGTGTATTTTTAAAGTTCCTAGGTTGTTGCAAGTAAAGGCTCTATTTAGTGGAGGTAGGCATGAAGGCTCAAAATGCAATTTG
>Ga0116228_10006270_pt1 | contig 10625 bp, 5 predicted proteins | sample S1TSphfallax_2_FD_89694 | JGI IMG/M metagenome (GOLD analysis project Ga0116228, IMG submission 89694) | Host-associated microbial communities from peat moss isolated from Minnesota, USA - S1T2_Fc - Sphagnum fallax MG | ecosystem: Host-associated > Plants > Peat moss > Unclassified | place: USA... | reverse complement strand
TTACATAACCAAAGAATAAAACTAGGTGAACATAAATATGTTAGATATTTATATATTTTCACTTGGGCTCCATGTTGTTGTGCACTTCTAGTGATAATCAACTCATCAATTAATGAAAAAAAACGAATTGATTTTGTGAAAATTAAGTTTAATTTGAACAAAAATATTGAATGATATTGTATGTATTAGGATAAAATCTCATTTTGTAACTTGTTTTAAGCGATTTCAAAAATGTAATTGTAACTATTTTGGCTTTTGAAATAATTGTAGACAACAATTTTAATCACCTCAGACAAAAATTGCAAAATGGGGTTTTTTTTAATGGTAAATTTTTAATGGGATCCAAATTGGTGGTGGAAGATATTGAGAATCTACTTGTGAATATGGTGTTGGACAAAAAACTATTTATTGTCTTATGGAGTATAGTCCTACTTATGATTTATGGAACCTAAAGTTGTTACATCTTAACCAACCATTGGAATTTTTCATGTTTATGAATGTAAATGAAAAAACAATTAACAATTTACATTGGATATGGTAAACATTAGTAGAGGCCCAAATAAGTAGTGTGAGTAGAGACATTTTTAAAAGCATTTCCACCTACACCATGCTACCATCAAAATTTGTCACATTTGCAATGGAAATCAAATATCCTCACCCTCCCTACCAATAAACACGAAAAAATTGACAATATAAAGTGGGAGATCGTTTAAATGTCATCTTTTGGGGAAATAAAAAATCAATGAATAACATGATTTAAAAATTTTATTGTGTTTTTCTAAGGCTTTTCTAAGCCTTGAAATATGGGCCCAAAGCGATTTTTCAATGAATCCATGGAATTTGGTTGTTGTTTTTCATTCACAATTTTCAATTCAGGGTGTTTTATAGTTGCTAATGGAGATGTTATTACACCTTGGCAATGACATAAATTGTGGAATCATGCAATCACACTCTTAATTGCAAAACAAAACAATTGCTTTTATTCATCGACAATTAAGAGGAAAATAACATTCAAAACAAACTATTCTTGCAAAACTTTCCCCCACTTATTTTTTAGGAATGTAATTTTGAGCATCATGCCCTTGCATCCATAAATCATTTTAGACTATTTTTATGTTCACAATATGACCATAAATCATATGTGTGATATACAAAAACCATTTCTTCAACAATTGAAATTAAGACTTACACTATCTTTTTCCCCTAAGCTTCTTGCTAATGGCCATGGAGCTTTTCCTAGCGATAGATGCACTTGATGGAAATGCATTCATTGACCCACTCATATTGCCAAGCCTTCATACTTTTTGGCAAGCCCCTTTTATGTATGAAATGCACAATTGTATTGTCCTTGATGTTGCCATTGGAACCATTCTATCACTACCAACATTGGGAGTATTCTTGAATGTTGTTTCTTAATTTTTCATTGCTTCAAGTAGAGTGCAATCCTACCTACTTGATTCATAATACCTTTAACTACTTGTAGAATTGTAATGCAATAAATCATGATAGGTAATTGCAATGATCCATGATATATTCCCACTAGTGTGGCCTTTGAATTTGAAGCCTTGGAAAATTTGTTTAAATTGGCATCGCTTGCAAAAAGAAAGGGAATCGTGCTTCCACCATGACCATGTGGATTTTTAATTCCACCAATAAAATCTTGAACTACAAGCTTGTCATTTAAAAAGATGTCATTACCAAAAAGTTCCTTGCATTTTGCCTAATTAAGATGGTGATGGAGATTCTTATGTGATGATCATAATGATGTTACAATAATATCAACATTCCTTTTTTGACTAAAGATGTTGAATGTCTTCAAAGCTTTGCCTTCTTATGATCATGCACCTTTCAAACAACAAAAGAATCATTATTTTAATCTTTGAGACCAAAGGAAACTTGATAACGACCCACCTATAGGACTAGAGACTTTTATAAATGTATGGACATTTCAAGGATATGGTGTTGGTTCTTCATGTGATCCTCCTCCTCCTTTTGTTGTAGTATCTTCCATTTTGTACTTCAAAAAATTGTGTTTTTGGAGATAGAGGATAAAAAATATTGCTTTGCACCAAATTTTTCACTTTTGCATTAGAATTCACCTAACACCTTGAAAGATCATCCATGGTTTGGACTATTCCACTCAACTTTTTGTGTTTTGTTACATTTACAACTAGAATTATTTTTTAAAGTGATACACAATTTTCCCCACCATGTGATTTTGATTGCCACCACACAACCCATACAACCAAATTCACAATTTGGTAAAATCCCATCGGTTCTTTCAAATGCCTTAACAAATGCAATGTGTATGCATGCATGATTATACAAAATAACACCAAATTTGGCAACACATCCATTGAGTGTTTTAGTGACTTGTCGGTGCTTTGAACTAATAATAAAAATCCAGTATGTAACTACAAAACCTTAATCAAGCTCCAACATCATGTAGACCTTTTTCAAACATAAAAAAATTATTCTAGGGTTGAAGGAAAGTAATGGGTGCACACCATTTGGCCATAATTAGGGGAGTTCTCTTAGGAAGCATATTCTCTAGCTCAAGATCAAAGTATTGCACATAAGTTGTTAGTGTTTTAATGTTTTAAGATATTTTAAGGTTATATAAAAAATAATAATGCCATTAAATAAACCATCTTCTACCTGTTCCAACAAGGCATGAAATTGAAAATCTTCCAAAAATATCAAAAAAAGTTTTATGTATAATCTTTTGAGTGAAGGACATAAATCATTGTTACCTATAATTCATCAACAATCCTTTGTCAAATGTCTTGTTGCACAAGTGTTTTTACTTGATTCTACCCTTACCTCCTCAATTATAAACTTGAAATTTTTCACCATCCCCATTAAAGCACATTCACACTAATATATGCTAAAACAATTGTAACCATTGGTTAATATTCCATACTTCATAATGGTAATTTAATTTGGTGTTGAGAATTTTAAATTTACTTAATATATCATGACAGCATGTGAATAAATTTAATGAATAAAAAAATCCAAAAACACTTTTAAAATAATGGTAAATTTTTAATATAAAACTTAACATAATAAAATAAATATTTCAAAATATATTCAATTTTTTTTAATAAAAATATTTTGAAAATAAGTAATCACCTAAGGGGACAAGGTTGGTTCCATTAATAGAAATTGGCCAAAATGTAATTAATCTACTTGTGATTACATGCAATTACTTTTGGACATTATTACAACTATTTCTTGTGTTGGTCATACTTGCAACTAGATTACAACTAATTTGCGATTATTGTGATTTTCATCCTTTCAAGCGAACAACATTTAGTTTGGTTTCATCTAAGAATAACAACTTATGTCCCAATAGTTGCAAATGTGAACATTTTAGTCACAACGTTATGCATAGACAAAAATGTATTTTGTGTATTCTAAAAGGTATAATCACATATATTTAAATTTACAAATGTAAATTTTGAATGTATATGAACGGCCATATTACTGGAGTATTCAAGCATTATTATTACCATTAAATGGGTTTGATATTATGGTTACATTAAGTGTATATTTTTAGTATATTGAAATTCTATGTAAATGTATTTCCTAAATATATTGTAACCATATTACAAGTTTATCCAAACTATTTTATTATACTTCTTAAAATTATTACAAATAACATTTATTATTTTTCCTATGATTATATCTTATTTGTTTCTAGTAATTACCTTATTAAAAAAATAAATTATAATATTATCTTTCATTTAAAAAATTAAATATTATCATTTAATTGCATGATGATGATGATGATGATATTACTATGATACAAAAAATATTAATATGATTACTGAAAATTAAAAATTTATGGCTACTGAAATTATTATTATTTGATATTTTTAATTTTACAAGAGCTATACAAACTGACATAATAATACAAATATGAATAAAAAAATAATGAGCCTTAGTTAGTTTTATTATTTATGTATTTTTATACTAATTACTAAAATAATGACAAAAGAAATTTAATAAATTATTATTACTTAATGAAATTATTTTCAAAGGAAAATTTTAATTACTAAAAATATAATATATTAAATATTTACTTTAATAGTTTATAAATAACTATAATAAATATAATAAATATAATAATAATAAAAAATAGTAAGCCTTGGCTACCAACTAGTTACAACATTAATTCAATTCATGTTATTTTTATATTTATATTTATTATTAGTTATAATAAGTGAAAAAATAATGGGAATAATTATAATAAAGTAGTTAGCCTAGGCTAACTACTATTATATTACTAAAATTTAAAAAAATTATTTAATATTTTTTTATTATTGATTACTCAACATTATTGATGATTATTAGTATAATTAATTAGTTAGTTGGCTAGTTTGTTTGTTAATTAATTAAATAGTTAGCTAGTTAGTTAGTCATTTACATGTTAAGTTATATAATTTCCAAACTTAAAATTAGCATAAAAATATGGGGAAAATGTTTAATCACAAATTAATTGCAACTAAAAAGTTTATCCCATATATGTTCTATTTTTCATTCTCATCTTGAAAAATATATAACCAAGGTGTTTTGTCTGACATTTTCATATTAAAATACATGGGCATATGAGATGAGCTAATTAAAAAGATTTAACTCAACATACAATATAAATATTCATGTACTTACATCTAACTGACCTACATCCTTAACCTACCTACCTACTTATCTACGTACATCAATAGGTAAACATAGGTGGGTGGGTAGGTACCTACTTTCGTACTTACTTAATTCAACATACAAACCTAAATATTGATTTAAATACATTTTGGACAAATTCAATTAATATGGCACCACATGTCACAATATAAAAGCATCCAAGCATAAAAACTAGACACTTTAGATTATTTCAGAATTATAGTAAAAATATTTGAAATTATTAAGAGTTGAAACATGTGGCAACAGATCATTTATTCCCATTGTTCTGTAAAAAAATTGCATTCCAATTACAAGTGACAATACATATATGGTTAGTCAAAGGATGAAGGTGTATTTCATTGAATTCTTTTTTCATTCAAAATTCTTGTGACTTGGGTTATCATTTGTGACTAGTGTCACATGTGACTTGTTCAACATGACTATTAAGATTTTGGTTGCAAATATTATCTACAATTAAAAATTAGTTGCAAAGACCAATTGCAAAATGGTCATTTTCTATTAGTGTTCATATTAGCATTATCACCATGCAATCGGAAAAGAATGTCAACACATATACTATCAAAAACCTATACCAAAGCCTTTATTATACCCTTAACTTTAGGATCTACGGGTGACACTTAGAATGCACATCTGAAGGTTTTCGCCCAAAATTGATTACAAACTAGTTGTGGGGTAAGTCAAATAAACAAATTGCATACCAACAACAAGAATTAAGCTTGGCAAGCTACAATTATAAATCAAACATAATCGAAGCTCAAAAAGGATGCACGAGAGAAAACAAGATTTATTTCTTGATCATGGTTGTCAAAATGGACCATGAAATCAAAGAAGCACACAAAGGAGAGTTGGAAAGATCTTGTTATGTTGCCAATTGCACAACAATCATGATACCAATTACACAAAAATCACTTTCTTGCAAATTATGAAACATCAAGAAAAAATAAAATGAGAAGAACTCACAATGAAGATTAAGGATGGATTGTAAGAGAATAAGTGAGGTGAAGTTTTCTCATTACAAGTAGAATTACCACCACCACCATTGATTCCATGCAAAGCCAAACCCATCACCACACCCAAGTTGTTCACTATCATCAATGCATGATGATGTCCATGATGGTCATCAAGATTGCTCCTTCATTGCTATGGCAAGAAACATATGCAATGCAAACTTGCCATGAATGTCCATCATCATCAATAGGAAACATTGGGCCACATCCTCCCCACCCTACCATTTTACATGTGGAAATGTCAAGTGGATGACATCCAAAATTGTTGAAATGACATGTAATTTTACTAAGATTATTTGGAAGACAATGATATGAATTTCAAGGTGATCAAAATGAACACAATCTAGTATAAGAATTTGCTAAAGGTAATTACCTTTCATTTGACATGCAACTTCAATAAAATGTTTCAAGTTTCATTAAAAAATCCCTTGCACATGGAAATTGTACAAATGAACTTATGTCATCCATGAATGAAGTGAACATTGAACTATGATTTGCAAGGGAAAATCATGAGAATTAAATTCAAACAAAAACATTCTATTTTATAAAATCTCAAAAAACAAATTTCCTATCCTACTACAAACATGTCCAAATTCATCATCATTTTATTTGTCCAATGCTAAGAAACTATCCTAAGAAACAAAAAATTCAATTAATTTCATAAAAGAAAAAAGATTGACAATTCACATTGTTGTAATGGACAACATGTTCAAAATCAAAATTGTATACATTTACATTCAATTTTGACAAAGTAAATACATACGTGTGATTTAAAATTACAAGGAATTTTTTTATAACTATACTTTGAAAAACACAAGGGTTATTTTAAGTCTAATAAAAATTTGATGATCTTCATTTTTATGCCAAATGTCAAAGATTGTCATCTAGTTGATATTGTCAACTTCAATTCCAAACAAAGACATGCACATAAGAGCATCCAATGTGTCCAATTTCAAATGTGATCGAAAATGACTTATTATAACAATTTTTTTAATAAAATCCTTGTTCACATATGAGTATTTTTTGCCACATGTTCATAAAAAATGACCAATTGTTATGCTAGTGATTGTTATGGACACAAAAGCTCCATGACTTGAAAATGTTTTTATTTTCATAATCATGTTTCCAAAAGTTAAGCAATTTAGCCCTATACAAAGCACTATCAACCTCCAAAATTGTGAACTTCATTATGAACATGTATAACCATTGACCCATCATCTAACCTCAATCATTGTCATTGAAATAATGTTTAACTTGAACAACTTTGAAGCATTGAAAATTAACAAGTCAAGAAACAATTTGTTCAACCTACCTACAATTATTCACACATATTATATAAGCATTGCCTTCATGTTAGTCAAATATGCATGTGTGATGCATGTAATGCATTGTATTATAATCTCCATCTGTACCATCTTCAAGAGCTTTTAGTAAAACAAGTAACAATAAAATTATTATTATTATTATTAAAGACCTGCAAATCTTTATTAAGAAACACACCGTAGATTAGGGAAATGTATAGAATAAAATAAATGAAAAAGAAGAAATGATAGGATGTCAAGTTGGCTCAAGGTTGTTATGAAAATCTATGTATGTCCATAATCGACCATTTGTGGAAGGTCGGCCATATTTACATGTCAAAAATCAACAACTTGCTAGGTTAGCCATGATGATGGGAGGTGTATCTTGAAGGGGTGAAAGTCAAGAAGTAGTTAAGCCTATGGCTATCGCCCGACTTAAGATAAAAGACATTTACATCCTTTGTAATATGATTGAAACTTTTTGACGAAGAAAAGTGATCAAAGTAGAAAGATGAAAGCCTTGTGTCCCTTTCAAGTTCAAAATGGCATGGGCTCAGATGTGTAAAAACATATCAACATGTTTGTGTAAACAACCAAATACTTCAATTGGTAAGGGAAGGAATTGATCAAGTGTCGATTGTGATACCTCCTTTTCTTGGATTGAACTGCATCCGATGCAACAAATCTTTGAGTTGCGCAAGATTGGGGAAATAAATAAAAAGGCCATGGTTCTTGAATGTGTAAACTAAGTTATTGGGATTTGGCCCTAGTTTGGGACTTGGAATTTCTCCATTCTTATTGTGCATATATTGTAACTTTTTTGTCAAATTTTTGATGTGTTGCAATTTCATGTGACAAGCATATTTATTTCTTGCCTTTCATGGGACGAGCATATTTCCATTTTCTGGGAAATGGAATCAGAAAATAAGATACCCAAGTTTAAGAAACCCTAGGTTTAGAAAAGAAGAAACCCCAAACCCTAAACACCATATAAGATCACACCCATCTCTCTGGTGAAAGAGAGATGGACGGTTCAAGAACATGTTAATGCTGCAAAATTGAGACTTGGTCTCTCTATTAAGTTGTCAAGAAACCTGGCTTGCGCCTGAATTTCAGCTTCAGGTTACAACATATCCTTCAGGCATGTCATTCAGCATGTCCTGAAGGTTACAAACATTCTTCTATAGTGGAAAAGCTCACTTGGTTTTCCTACACTCTTGATTTTTTTGAGACAAACAAAACTGGTATGATCCTCAGTTATGGGAGCAAGGTGCAAAATCTGACAAAACCTTTCTAAAAATTTGGTGTCAAATTCTTCTCTCAAATTTCCTTCTTACTACCCAGACCGCTGCACAAAATCACCATCAGTTGCACCTGTGCTGTGCCATCCATTCTTATTCTGCTCCATCATTTTGATGAAGTCATAGAAAGCAGGATCAGCATCATGCGGGCCAGGTGAGGACTCAGGATGGTATTGAATGCTCATTGCCTTCATGGCTGGAAACTTGAGTCCTGCACATGAGCCATCATTCAAATTGATGTGTGTGATTTCCACACCATCAGGAAGTGTGGCAGGGTCAACTGCATAGTTGTGGTTCTGTGCACTGATTTCCACTCGACCTGATTGTAGATGTCGCACTGGATGATTGCCACCATGATGCCCAAATTTCATTTTGTAGGTTTTGCCTCCAAGTGCTTGACCTAGCAGTTGGTGACCCATGCAAATCCCAAAGACTGGGAGTTTGCCTACCAAAGCATCCACACTCTCCACCGCATAAGGAACTGCTGATGGATCTCCTGGTCCATTGCTGAACAAGATTCCATCTGGGTTGAGTTTCAAGACTTCAGAAGCTGGCCATGAGGAAGGGACCACAGTGAGTTTGCATCCATAAGAAGACAGCCTCCGTAATATGTTTTGCTTCACACCAAAGTCATACACCACCACATGGAAGGGTTCCTGATGATCAGAAGAAGCCACAGAGCTGCTGCTGTTGCTGCTGCTGCTGCTGATGGGTACTACAGATGAGCTGAATTCCCACTCATCTCCAGTTTTCTCCTTCCATTCGTAAGGCTTGCTGCAAGTGACATTGGTGATCAAATCTTTCCCAACAATGTTCCAGTTGCGAGCCATTTCGAGAATCTCCTGGTCGGATTTCGACTCATCCGTGGTCAGAACCCCAACCAAGCTGCCCTCTTCGCGTAACCGTTTGGTGATGGCTCGTGTGTCGATATCCGAGATACCCATCACGTTTCTATTCTTCAAATACTCGGGAAGCTCCTCCGTGGACCGCCAGTTTGACACACTGTTGCTGAGCGAGCGGATGAGAAGACCACCCAAGAAGCATCTCTCCGACTCCTCGTCGTCCAGATTGATGCCCGTGTTACCGATGTGCGGTTGCGTCATGAGCACAAACTGACCAGCATAGCTAGGATCTGTAAGAATCTCCTGATACCCGGTGAGCGATGTGTTGAACACGACTTCTCCCACTTGTGTACCTGTGGCTCCGAACGATTTCCCTCGCCAAACCGACCCATCTTCTAACACTAATCTACAATCTGCCGTCTTCCAAGGACGCGACACTACAGCTGGAGCTCTCACTTCTGCTGCTGCTGCTGCTGCTGCTACCACCGCTTCACAAGTCACACGAAAACCGTTTCTCGCTTTCTCACAATCTAGCTTCAACCCTCTCGAAGCCACGACATCCTGCAAACACACTCCCGAGGAGAAGAGTGAAACCGAAGCTGAGAATCGAAGTGCAGGGAAAACTCCCACAACAGCAGCGGCGGCAGCAGGAGACCCACCAAGTTCGGGAGAACCCACAACACTACAAACGCGGCTGGTGCTCACAGGTTGCAACCCGAGAAACTGCACCCGCATTGCCATAGCCACAAATCACAAGGTTCAAATTTTGATGAGCTCGGATGCAGCAGCTAAAATCTTCTTCTTAAACTTTAAAAAAAATACAAATCCCACCACTCTTCACAACTCCTTGCGAAAAAACAAAAACGAAGTTGACGCCGACGCGCAAAGAAAACAAGCAAAATCCCCAAGAGCGACCAAGAAAACAAAGAAGAGAAAGAAACGTGAGACGGAGACAGAGAAGGGGCCAGAGATTTAGGGTTTTTAAAGAACTGGCGAAACTGTATCTCGATGGATGGACAGAAACCCCAAAGAAAGGGCAAAAGAGGATGGATGATGGGAAATTCTCTGTCAGCGGTGACTCACATCCACATTTCCAGCAAACTGTTTTTTCTTCCATTCATTCATTAGTTCATTAATTCATCCATTCATCCATCCATCCCTCTGTCTCTGTCTCTCTGTGTATCTTAGCGGTGTGTGGGACTTTATGAATTTTTCATCCATCTTCTATTCCTGGTACATTGTTGACAAGTGTTCGATCCTAGTGGAGATTCTTTTGTGCACTTTTTGCAGCAGATAAGAGATTAGAATGCCAGCCAGATGATCTTTTGCAATGCATTGCATTGCATGCATGGATGATGGCAACTAATAATAAGTAGGGTTTTAGGGTTTAGGGTTTTGGATGATGGCAACTAATAATAGGTAGGGTTATGGGTTTAGGGTTTTGGATGATGGCAACTAATAATAGGTAGGGTT
>Ga0116228_10006269_pt1 | contig 10626 bp, 7 predicted proteins | sample S1TSphfallax_2_FD_89694 | JGI IMG/M metagenome (GOLD analysis project Ga0116228, IMG submission 89694) | Host-associated microbial communities from peat moss isolated from Minnesota, USA - S1T2_Fc - Sphagnum fallax MG | ecosystem: Host-associated > Plants > Peat moss > Unclassified | place: USA... | reverse complement strand
GCAACTTGAATATTAATTAATGATCATAATTTTAATGTTGATAAGAAATTGTAGCACCCAACAACCCACATATGTTCTCCCAAAAACTCTAAATGAAATGCAACTTAAATGATTCGTTTTACACTTAAGTTAAATATAGTGGCAATAGGATTACCTCAATGAAATATTCAAGCTTTAAAATATTAATATCACCTTTAGAGATGCAAAATCTGCATTATTGATTAGGTTCCACCATCCTCCATGTACATCTATCACCATTTATGTCCTTGACCTATGACAATGTAGGTCCAATCATTGCATTCACATTTTTGGTGTGCATGATAAAAACATTAATTCCCCAAGGATGAGAATTTGTAGGCACTTTATAGATCATCTAATGTTGATGCGATTTTTGTAATATGAAGGTAAAGGTTTTATTGTGTAGATATGTTGTGGTAGAAAGGAAAATATATGTCCATGATTATGGTTGTTATCTAAAGAAAGTTGGTTGAAGATGGAATTGATAGATTTGCTTACATCAACAATAGGATGAAATAAATGCATTGTGTTGGCACATCAAGATGTTCACATAAGTTGACTTAGAAAATTGTGTTGTTCAACTTCAAACCAACTAAACCAACAACTATATTGCCTTGTTTGTTTGATGAACATTCAATTGCAAGTTTAAACCCTATAGAAGATTTGTTGCCATATGAACAATTTCCTCCCACAATTGTCTTATATATTTTTTAAATGCCATTTCTTGTTGGCTAGGGTTACTTTTTTGTATTTCTAAGAATTTTTTAGAGCTTTCATTTTGGTTTATGTTTGTTTTTTTTATAAAAATATTCTTTAAATAGCATTTTTACTAATTAATAGTAAATTTATAATTTAGATCTTATTTTCAAATACAAAACTTGTCATATTTTCACATACTTAATATTTATGTATTTGGAAATTTTATAACTAAGTTAGTAGTGGACATGTTGGGACAATATTTTATGGTTACCTTAAAGGACCAAGACCGTATTCTATACATTTCTCAAAATGTAGTGCATTTAATTTGGATTTAACTTTTGGTGCTTAGGCCATAGAATGATAATTTTCACAAAATTAATGTTATCTAACATTATTTGAAAAACAACCATCATTTAAATTCAAAGAACTTAGCATGCTAGGTATATTTGTGATATACACAATATAATAGATTCTATTTTTTAATATTAGATTGTAGTACTTATTTGGTTTCATTAATAATTCAAATAAGTATTTAAAACAAATTTTATGCATGGCCCCATTCATAATGCTTGTCACCTTCCATATCAAAATGATTGTTTGTCAAATTTACATTTTACCACATACATATGGTCAACATTTTGAAAAAACCCCATTTATGAGACAAAAAGTATCAAACTTTTCACATGGTTCACAAACACATTGGTTCAGAGTATGTGAAATAGATATTACAAATTTTACAATGGTTTAAAATGATTTTGATTGTTTTAAATAGATTTTTTTTCAATACATAATTACAAATTTTTTTTTGTACAAATATACTCCAATTCACCATGATATACATTTTTAAAAATATTTTAGAAATTTATATGGCTTGGGTTATACTCTACCATAATATGCAAAGACATTGTGAAACTCTTTATGTTGACATGGTTGATATTTGAAAATGCTCTCGTAAAAAAAAATGTGACTAAAAAAAAGGATGGCTATAGCTTGCTTTTACCCCCATAGTAAGCACGTACCATAATACCTAGGTTGGTTAAGAACTAATTAATTGTTTTTGGATTTGCCAAAATAATATTGAGGGAAATTGGTAATCACAGAAGTATTTAGAAATGCAAATTAATATAAAGTGGGTCCTTTAATTTTTCAAAATCCAGTTATTTGAGTAGGATGTGTGCGATATTTTAAAAAACCCTAACAAAGACCCTGGCTTGTTGAGTATTAGGAAAAACTAAGAATAGGTCAACCCCGGTCAGAACCTTAGGTCCCCAGTCTGAACTTTTTTTCATTTGAAAGAACCTTTGATTTTGATTCAATGAGTTGTGTTTTCTTTGCTAGAACCTAGAGTTTGGTTGCGGATCCAATTCTTCACATTTGACGATTCTCGATACCTGGTTCTTCAAGAAGAAATTCTAAGTGAGTCTAGTTTGAAATTGGATCCAGTTTTACTTACCTACACATAGCCTAAAACTGGTTTTCAAAAAGTTAATAGCAATCCCAAACTAGTAAAATGTTACAACCTATTATCAATTACATGCCTAACCCCCGCCCCCCCCCCCCTCCCAAAAGACTTGCATACTTAACCCATGTTCCAAAAGTTACAATTACATTTGTAATGTCACCACAACCTACCCCATCCCCAAATTTATTAATTAAAACTACAAATCTAAGCTATCCCGAAATTCCTGGATTTACCTTAAAATTTCTCAGGGCCCACTTACATCCGTCAAGCAATGCCAAGAAAAGTTGTTCCCAAACCCACATCTGGATATATGGTATTATATTGTGATCAATATTAATTAGTTGTGGGGAACCTCAAATTTCAATTTTTTGTCTTTTGTGATGGGCAAAGGATATAAGATACAAGAGTAAACCCTAAAGTTCAATTTTTTTGATGGGTAAAGAATACGAGATACAAGAATAGATAGTAGGGCAAAGGATCTAGATAAAGTGAGGAGCTATTGGGAACTCGAGAAACATGATGGGAACACATTGGGAATTTTATGGGAACATATTGCTGTTTTTGTCTACCTGTGTTCTTTTGCCATTTTTGGCCTAGGCTTATGGCAGGGGCCATGAACAATGGGTGTACATGGATCCTGCTTGGATTGAGCGCCTTCTTTGCACTAATCTTGAGAGCTCTCACCAAGGAGTTCTGTAAGCTCCTGAAACCCACCCAAAGGCAGACTTCCCATTAAAATAAATCCAATAATCAGTTTTGGATGGACGCAGGCTCTCCACTGTACTATAAAGTGTGAATGAAAGTTGACAAAGTTGAAGATATTTAATAGAGTGCTTCATAAAAAAGACACTCTAATCTTTGTCTATGAGTTGTTTTTTTTTTGTAGAGGGGGCTTGGAAGCAAGTTGGAGCTACGGTATTCTCGCTGAAGTCAAAAAAACTATATTCGATCATATCCACTATTGTGGCCTGTGCTGTTGGCCCAAGTGTTATCACATCCTCAACTGATTTTTCCTTCCAAAACCTGGGTTTTTGGAATTTATTCGAATTTTCAGTGAAAAAAATCATTCAATATTCAAGAACTTTTGCACTGCAAGTCCAACCATCATGGAACCAAGCTGATGCACCCCTCCTCCTTTAGAGCGTTCCAAAGAGACCAAGAACACAATCTGAAGCATCCCGGAAGCATCCCGGTTCAGTGGGTCTCATAAGCATGAAAAAAATAAAACAAACAAACTACCTTCCTTCATAGATACATTAGGGCTTTGAACCCCCAAACACCCAATGAGACAAAATGGTTTTCTTGGAAAATATAAATTATTGTAGCAAGGAGGAGAAAAACCCAAAGATGCTTTTGGGCAATGTGGAATGTGGTCATAGGCTTGAAATGGCATTTTGATTGGGTATATCCACATCAATTTTGGGGGCCATGTGATTTGATTAAAAAAAAGCATGCAACAACATTTAAAGGTTGGGATGGAAAAAAAGGGGAGCATTGTCATTCCATGATGAGACTTCTCATCGGTTGCATGCAAATATATCTATGAAGGAAGGTTGTTTGTTTGTTTTGTTTGTACCAATAAAACCCATTAAATTGGGATGCTTCAAATCATGTTCTTGATTTCTTTGGAAAGCTTTTGACAAGGAGGGGTGCATTGGCTTGGTTCCATGACGTTTGGACTTATGATGCAAAAGTTTTTGAATATTGAATGATTTTCATTGAAAATAAAATAAAATTGTAGCTGAAAATGAAGCAGGAATTGGAATGTGCAGTTGGTGTTATTGGAAAGATCTTGATGAGTAGGATTTAATGGAATTTATTCGATAAAATTTGAATTCACAATGTGAAAACAATGATTTTTGCTATTAAAAATTCAAATAAATTTCAAAAAATCAAGTTTTTGGAAGGAAAAATCATTATTAAAAAATATGGGTGCAATTTAGTAGTCCATGTTCATTAAACCAATGAATTCACTCAAAATCCAATGAAATCACTTGGTGTACAAATCACCTTTTGTTGTTGTGAATCAATTGAAGACATGATAACACTTGGGCCAATGACATAGGCCACACTAATTCTATTCCTAAAATTGGTTGTTGTTATTTTTGGCTTGGACTAATAGCCGTTCCTAAAAACATTTTGTAACAAAAAAACAAAGGTACACATAATACACAATTATTTCATTAAACTGGAAACATGCATCAAGATGCATATGGTTGTATCATTCATGCTTGAGCTACAACATCATACTCCTAAACTTGAATGCACAGTTGGTGCTTGCACTATAATCTAAAATTGAGGGTCTCAAAGGGGTCAGATCATTTCTAATCTCCTTCTCTTGAACTCAACTAGTCATTCCCCTTTCTCCTTTCATTCTCCCAACATACCACAACAACTTGAATTGAACATTTCCCATTAACAAACACATACAAAGAACCACAAAAAAGCTTTCCCTTAAATCCCTTGGGTACACAGACTCTTATGTCATTTGCAACATTAGAAACATGATAACTTGGCCATCATAACAACGCCATCCCAAATTCAAAATCTGAAGACTCCCATACCTCAAAATTATTATTTCATGAATTTGACATAAAGAAACCTAGTCCCTTGCTCTAAAATCAATTCTTTTAAAAGTTCTTGACTCAACATTCTTTCAAAGTTCCCAATAGGTAAGGGTACTCTCTCATGAAATAAAACAAACATAACAAACTTACACCCCACAAATGTAATAACAACTTTGAGAATTGAAGGAAGATTGTTCTCAAGATCCCTTATTTTCTCATCAACCCTCAAAGCTATTGTTACAAGCTACTCCTAACTATTGTGGCACATGGTGTAGCAAAGATCTCACAACCACAACACTTAGAAGCCGCATCACAGAATTTCTCTGCTTTATGTTTCAAAGCTCAAGAACATTTATCCACTTCTCATTCCAAAACATTGTTGAAGTCCCCCCTTCTTCTTGTCATGTCTCATACTTATCTTCTTGAACTCCCTTCCAAAAACCATCACCATGAAGGGATGAGACTTCCAAAACTCACAAAAGCTGAGAAACCTGCCCAGCCACAACTAGCTACCCACATTGAAACGCAAATGAACAACAAACCCATGTCAAGTGTCATCATACATAATCTGCAAAACAACAAAAACACACAAATGCAAAACAAAACAATAGAAAGCATAGCACTGTCCATCAACATCAACTGTCAAAACTTTGTCATGTATTGATTCTGGTGATTGATGGGCTTCTTCATCCTTTTAGGTTTTCATTCACTCGTAATTTCTCATCACGACCCTACCTATTCTGCCCCAAGGCAAGAGAAAGCTAGAAGATGAGTTCCAAAAAGTGTTTACTTCTGCAAAATTCTTTTTGGTTTTATTTTGTTCTTGATTAGGTACTTTTCTAGTTTGAAATGATTTATTTGCTGTAGTTGATTTAGGATAGAAATTACAGTTGAAACTTGAAATCCCAATCCAAACAAGCAGTTTATTATGACTCTGTCCTTTAGGGGAGGCTTAAACCAGTGTTGGCTGTTTCTTCTATTTGAAGAGAAGCTCCAGTCCTGGTCTTAGGCCACTGTGAACCAGCACCCACCAGCTCAGGATGAAAGATGGATGGTAAATGGTCAGGAAACAGTTTTCTGTTGGGTTCCAGTTCCCTAGATAACCATGGTGGTTAGCTCAGTTGCTTTTTTTAACCAGCTATTTACTAACAACCCACAAATAGGTTTTTACAAGGTAGGTAGTAAAAACAGCCCTTACCTGTGCATAAACCATCTATGGATTCGATTTCCGTCATTCCGCGTAGCTAGGTATCACCAATCTACAAATAGGAGAGACATAGGAGACCGACAGTTCCATTGAATAACGGCGTTTGGAATCGCTTTGTTGAGTATGCTTGGCACTTGCTGGCCAGAGCGAACCAGTACCCACCAGTGCACCAACGTGGATGGATGGTGCACTGATAGGATTCTCTTTTCTATCCCTGTGCCATCCCAGGTTGACTTTTTTTGTTTGCCCTTACTCAGCCTTGATCAGCCCTGATCTCAGTTTTTTTTGCAACTTTATTTGCTCGCTGCCCCCTTCCCAGTTTGTTTTTTCCCTTGATCACCGTTTTTTTTTTGGAACTTTATTTTCTCGCCGCCCCCCCCCCGGTTTCTTTTTTTTTTTGCTTTTGAAACTTTTCCCACCCACTGACTTACTACCCCCACTTTCCCCCACTGACCTACTCACCTATCAAGTTAAAATGTGCTACTCTCATCCCCGCCCACCTACCTGCCCTTCCATTGTCCTACCTACCAACACTTTAAGTAGGTACCTACCAAACCCCACCTACATGGCTACACCTACCTACATGGTTGCCATTCCAATAGACCCCCAGCAATCGACAATGATGAGGAAAGAACAAAATGAAAGTAATGCATAGAGCTTGTTCTTGTTCACTCAAACAAATAAATAAGGGGATGATTAAAGTATTTGACACCCCCTTATATAAACGTATTTCAAACCAAGTTGATAATCAAAGTGATATGAAACTCCAGTTCAATTTAAATGCATTTAATGCATGTTGTATTCAAGTTCATAAAGCAAAATATTCAATGAACATGCAATACACCATTCTACGTATCCTTGAAATAGTTTGGGCTCCATATCATACCTTTCGACAATTGGAGGGGTATTGCATAGCCTTCATAAAATTCAAAGGAATGCAATACCCTCATTGGGCTACACAGTAAACACGATGGGCTGAATTATTTTGGTCTAGGCCATTAGAAAGGTATTGTTCATACCAAAAGACTCGATGAACATGCAATACCCCTTTCAATGTATCCTAGAAATATATTGGGCTCCATTATATATCTTTTGGCATGTGGAGGAGTATTATATAGCCTTACCAAAACCTACAAGGAAACCAGTATCCTCATTAAGGTATTCTCTAATTAAACACCAAGGTTTACGTTGCCTTTAGAGGGGTATTGCTCATGCCCAAAACTATTCAATACACTTGCAATACCCCTTGTAGGGTATCCCAAAAATACATTGGGCTTCATAACATATCTTTTGAAACTTGAAGGAATATTGCATAGCCCTACCAAAACCTAGAAGGACTTTATGAATTTTCATTACCCCACAAGGTATCCCATAAATACATTAGGTTCCTTAACATTTTTTTTGAAACTTGTAGGGGTATTGTAGAATCATACCAATAGATACAAGGAAACCAATACCATTCATAGGTTATTTATCCTAGAAATACATTGGGCTCCATAATTTGAAATGTGGAGGGGTATTGCATAGCCCTTCCAAAACCTGTAAGCAAAACAATACCCTATTTGGGCTATTCAAGAATCACCATGGGCTAAATTATTTTAGTCTAGACTATCAAGGGGGTACTGCTTATGATAAGGAATACTCAATGCACATGCATTACCCCTTGTAGGGTATCCCATAAATACATTGGGTTCCATAACATATCTTTTGAAACTTGTAGGGGTATTGCATAGTTGTACCAAAACCTACAAAGAAATCAATTCCTTCATTAGGGTATTCAATAACTAAATACCACATGTCTCCACTATTGGAGGGGTATTGTTCATGCTCAAAGTTACACAATACATTTGCAATACCCCTTATAAGTTATCCTAGAAATACACTAGGCTCCATAACATATTTTTCCAAACTTGGAAGGGTAATGCATAACCTTACCAACATGGGCAAAATCATTTTGGTTTAGACTATCATAGGAGTATTGCTCATGCATGGGAATATTCAATGCACATGCAATTTCTCTTTCAAGGTGTCCTAAAAATCATTTGGGCTTCATAACATATCTTTTGAAACTTGCAAAGGTATTACATAGCCATACCAAAACCTAGAAGGAAAGTAGTACTTGCATCATATTGCAATAATATTTTAAACTATGAAACAAAAGGATTTTTTTAAATACTTATTCCATGTTCAATATATCATGCCTTACATATTGATTCAAATAAATGAAGGTATTGCAAAGTTCTTCACATTGATGGTAGAAGGTCACTTGAACAAAGTTATGGAGTTTAAATGTAATACCTATATCAACATAGGATATTTGCATTCGCCATGAAACATAAGAATATTTTTTAAATATTTGATTCCTTGCTAATATATCATGAAATTCATATTTTGAAAATTGTTTATTCAATTTACAATATGATTTAATAGATATAAAAATGAACGTAATGAAAAATTGGTCACAATGATAATAAAAAGGCTTAGGGTTTAATGTAAGATTTAATAGTTAATGTTAGAATTTAGAGTTTGTCAAAATTAAAAAATTAAAAATTCATGCTTAACATTTTTTCAATGATGTACATATTTATGTTTTTCGCTCTTAAAGTTGTAAACTCATTTCAAAAAATAAAAACATAAAGTCTTTAATTTAATAAGATTCTAATAAGATTTTAATGCATGTTATAAAAAATTAATCAAAACACATGATTTTCTATTTTTTTTAATGGTTCACATAATAATAAAAATGGTCTCTCCCAAATATTAATCCAATTTATGATTTAATTTTTTTTTTGACATATAATAAATAATTTTTAGTGTAAAATAATTATATAATAGGTCGGTAATATTATGTATTTATGGAGATATAACACAAGTCCTTATGCAAATTTTACTTTTCATGTTGTATAGTATTGGCTTAAATATTGGTCTTAATATATTGTATTTAAAATGTATCAAGTAATACATTATATATAATTAATGATATCATGGAATTATATTGTTGATTCATTTTAAAACATATAAATGTTTTCATATTTATTTAAAATAGGATAAAAATTGGTTATATATATAATTTAAAAAATATATAAAAACATGGTTATGTATTAAGTGCATTTTGTTTCGTAAAATTTATTTTAAATGAAAATTTTAAAAATCCAAAAAATAAGTTATTAAAGTTATATATTTTATTAATGCATGTAATTGAATATTATTTCTATGTAAATTCTAGTTTACAATGTACTAAATGATGATATACTTAGTTTATTAATGTGTAAAATTATATATTTTTGCATTTCTAAAAATTACATAATTATTTTAACTTGGTAAAATTTTTAATTAAACATTTGATAGAAAGAGTGGGGTATTTTTTATAGGTGCATTCTTTAAATGAGGCTTTTAGAACCTTGAATTTTTTTTCCAATTGTGATTATTTAGAATTTATGTTCCAAATGTTTTAAAAGTAATAATTAAGCTCGTTAGTTGGATTCTAGTGTGTAATCATCTTGTAATGGATGCAACATTAATTTACCCATGATCCACCATTTAAATCCTTGCATTTATGATGATTATAAACTAAAATACTATCAACTTATAAAAAGTTAAATTCGAAATAATTTCCTAGTTGTAGTTTTGTTTCAATCTTCATGCATCCTTTACATCAAAAGTGGTTGTTAGATTACATGAGCTTTTCTAAAAATCATCAACCCATTGAAAGCATTGGCAATACCATTGTTAATGTGTGTAACATTGAATTGGTAATACCAATTTAAAAAGTTTTTGAGAACCCAAATTTGGGTCAAATTTTATAATTGTAATTTATTATTTTTGTCATGGCTTTCCTTGAATACCTATTGATATGAAATGACCTCATGAAAACTATAAATTTTGACATGTTAGATGAAATGATAGGTAAGTTTTCAAACCTTTCAAAATCATTTGTTTAATCAATTGATTCACACCATATGATGCAACCCCAAGCTCTTTGATGGATTCAACTACAAGTTGAAAGGTGGAGACAACAGAAGGAAAAGGAGTTGAGATGCGCTCCTCGACTTGTAGCAATTTGAGGTAGAAGGATGTGCAGGAGCTTCGAGATGGGGACTAAAAAGATTGACAAGTAAATCAATTATTCACATGGACCTACACAAACCAAACAACAAGTTGGCTACTATGTAGTTGGAGCACTTTGGTGCACGGATGATGATGCATTCCCAATTCCTTGAAGGACTCAAATGTGAGTCTAAATGAAAGACAACGGAAGGGGGCGAAGTCGAGGCACGCTCCCTAGCTCACAACACTTTGAAGGTAGAGAGGCGTGATGGAGCTCCGGGGTGGGACTAGGAAGAGTTGACAAGCTTCACTCACTCACACGAGCCTGCACACAACCCACACAAGGTGGTTAGTGCATAGTTGTTGCACCTTTGGTGCTAGGATGAGCCACGGGCAACACGAACACACAAAACTCACCACGGCTTGGACTTGGGGGAAGCCACCACCTTCCCCCTTATATTATACTCTGCACCTCTCCATGGGGCCTACATCCAAATGGCTTTTCTCTCCTGGGACTCCTGAGAGGGAGTCCCGAAATCGCGCCATCCAGGACTTCCGCGACTTTGGAGCCCCATAACTTTGCGACCAAACCTCGAATCAAGGTGTGGTCTCAAACAAAGTTGTAG
>Ga0116228_10006268_pt1 | contig 10627 bp, 3 predicted proteins | sample S1TSphfallax_2_FD_89694 | JGI IMG/M metagenome (GOLD analysis project Ga0116228, IMG submission 89694) | Host-associated microbial communities from peat moss isolated from Minnesota, USA - S1T2_Fc - Sphagnum fallax MG | ecosystem: Host-associated > Plants > Peat moss > Unclassified | place: USA... | reverse complement strand
AGTTTAGGCCATTATTTTTATGACACGTGTCCATGTTGTACACATTTAGTTGCATGTTAGTTGCACACACAACCGTATGGCCCAAAAATTATACAATACCAAATTTATAGTTGCAAACATGACCAAGATAGTTACAAACGACAACTAGTTGCATGCCAATTGCATAGTGACTGGTTGTAAATGACAAGATTTCTAGTAGTGAATGGAGGTGATTTCCTTCCCCTAATCAGTTTAGGTGGGTAGGGTTTCCATTTTGTTGGTCAATTTTATTGTGATTCAAGGTGAAAGCAAAAGGTCAATTTTAGTTAACTATTATGTTTTTGCGACCTACATGACCATTTTGGTGACACCACATACCCAAACCATCTTATTTGTCAAATTTTTTAATAATGAAATTATAAATTAAATTTGAGACATTTAAAATAGTAAATGCAAGTGGGTTTCTTCCCCAAGTTGGTTTTGGTGGGTAGGGTTTCCATCTTATTGGTTAAGTCATATGTTGCTAGCCATATATGTTATGTTGCTAAGTGAAAAAGATTTTTAAAAATTAAGATTTAAGCAAATAATCCTCTTAATCGATCATGGTAATGTTTTGTTATTTACTTGATTCCTTTTATTGGCCATATTTGCATCAGTTATGCATGAAATCAAATTATTTTTTAACAATTAATTATTAATCATCATTTTTTGGTTTTTTATTTACATTTGAATGTGAGTGTTAGGTGTGTGGGTTTATTTATTATGAATGGCAATTTTTAAGATGTTAATGAGTCCATGGTTGAAATTCAAATGTTTGAATCAATGGCATTACACAAGGCCAAACCTTATTAAAACAAGTTATCTTGATAGATTGTTGATTCTACACATTTTAATTTAATATTTGTGGCATCATATAAACATCACTTTGTCATGTACAACATTGGCAAAAAACATGGGGTTCAATTGATCTTCAATGTGGTGTGGAAAATCTATCAATTACCTAAAAGCCTACCTTAAGCCCCAATTTGTTGAAAACACATTGAAGGACCATATATGGGAAACTTTGAAGGAATTGATGACAAATAATTTCAATGAAAACAGTTCAAAACAAGCCACATTGTAATGTGATGGTTTTGGAATGACTAAAATCCATTAATGGACATTAAAAGTTGGAATGTTTTGAAGAGGCAACAAAACCTCATTGATCACACACCCAAAACCTTCACCTCATTTCCTAGCTTTAGCCCTAGTCATAGCCTTCCCCTTAATGGGTAAGATGGACCTTCCATTGATGTTGGTTCCTCAAATCCTACCCCATTGACCACTTTTGTTGAAATGCAAGGCCCTATAGCAAAATTATGCAAAGGGGAAATTATGGCCATCAATTATAGGAGCATGGTGACCATGGCAAACTGATTCTCCCTTACATTTAATGTCCATGATGATGCCTTCCTAGAAGGGAAGATGGATATCAATTATGAGAGGAAGAACAAAGTTAAAATTAACCATTTGAAAATGCTTAAAGATTTAAATGTGATTTCGCAAGAGTAGTTTAAAATAGAAGTTAGGGCTATTTTAAAATTGTACTTAGCATGTTGATGTAAAAACATTGTACAATCCACATGTTTATTAAAATTTAAACCTAAAAACTTAATTTCATACTAATAAAACTTAATTTTAGATCTTAAATCTTTAATTTCAACCCTATATAACTTAAGCCCAAATTTTAAAACCTAAAACCTTGAATTCAAACTGCTAAAAATTTAAAATTATAACCTTAGTTTCAATCCTTAAACTTTGACCTTTAATTTTAGGTTAGCAAATTTGCTAACTTCAAACCTTAATCGTAAAACCTAATTTTGGGTTACAAACCTTAATATATACCTTAAACACTAAAATTTAATCTTTGTTCAAAAACCCTAATTTTAGATTGAAAAACCTTAATTTCATACATTAAACCTTGAAACCTAAACTTAAGTCCATAAAACCTAATTTCGAAGCTTAAAACCTAAAACCTTGATTTTAAATTCTTAACCCTAAACCTTAATTCTAAACCCATAAACCTATGATATAGACAATAAAAACTTAATCAAACATTAGGTCTTAATTTTAAATTAAGAATAGACCTTTGAATCTTAAACCTTCATTTCAAATCTGAAAATCTTAATACCAAACCTTTAAACCTTGTAGTTTAATTTTATATTTAAAAATTAATTTAACCCCAATTCTTTAGTTGAAACCCTAAATCCTAAATTACAAGTTTTCACAAGTTTAAACTTGTACCTAATAGTCTTTTACCCACCCTTATGTAAATAGGGTTAGGGTTGTAATTTCTAATTACCTCATATGAGGTACATTTGACGATAGCGAAAGTAACCAATGGAAAAGAATGTTAGCTTGGAAAAGATGAAATATTTTTGTTTGTGGAATCAAATATATTCATGAAGCATCACCATTTTCATTTAAATCCATCAATTTTCCATTCCACTTGGACCCTAAACCTTGCATGCATTTTATTATAAGCCAAGACAACACCATGGTTCACATATAATGGTAACTTTCACTTTCCCATCCTCTTTATGACAACATTTCTTTCCCCAAGTACTTTGGATCCCCTAAAAGATATTTTAAATATTCATCTTAATGGGTAAAGTATTGATGCCATTCCTAATAGATGGCCAAGTGGGAAAAAATGTTAACATTGTGATAAAAACCAGGGTAACTTGATTCAATGTAAATAAACTATCCATGGTGGTCCAAAATCATGGTGTTATCCATTACATATATTTTCTTACATCCATCAAACCATGAATCTTTTGAATCCTTCCACAACAATCAATTTTTGGATTTCAATGAATGTCTCATTGATGAACCCTAGGCGCCTTAACAATTCATTCAATTGGCTACTTAAGCCAACCTTTTTGTGCGATGATGACCAATGGATTTCATCCACTAGGGTATGGTTAATGCATGATGGGATGAATATCACATCATCACACATTGGCAATTTTGCCTAATTCCACATGAAAACAACATAGATGGTGATGTTGTCGTACTTCATGAACAATATACAACTCAAGCTATTATTTGAACTTCAATTTTAATGGTCTCACAATAGCACTAACACATCCCTTAACATGATATAAACCTTAATTCTAAACTTCAAACCTTAAATTTAAAACCTTTACCTTAAATGTTGGATTGGAAACCTTTAAATTCAAACCCTAAAACTTGGACCTTAATATTCAAACCCTTTATATTTGGATGTTAAAGCCAAAAATACAACCTTGAATTTCTAAATTATAAACTTGAAATGAAAACCTTAGAACCTACAACCTAAACCTTAATATTAAATTACAAACTTAAACCTTTAATTCAAACCTCAGCATCCTAAACCTTAATCTTAGACCATAAACCTTAATTTTAGACCTAAGTTCCAACTTCTAACCCAAAAAATGAAACCTAAACCCAAACATTTAAATTCACACCTAATTTTAATCATGCAACTTTAAAGGCCAAGATGTTCACACGTGGACTTAACATGTGAGGAGATTATCAACATTACTTGATTTTTTAGTCATTCAAACTTTGTCAATGTGAAGTTCATGAGGTTTTTCAATAAGGATGGTGTGGTTTGCATCATCACATACACATTAGGGACCCCAACATTAGATCAAAGATGTCATCGGGAAGAAGTAGATGTCATTTTATGGTGAATAATAGTTAGACTCATACTTCTTGCACTTGGTCAATGTTTGATTCACAAACCTTTGAGGTGATTATCACAACAAGAGAAAATGGTTTTTGTCACATAAAAAGTTGTAGATCATGAGATTTACATGAGGTACGCTATGTGGTTTCATGCATTGGAATGGACAATATGTGATGTTTATTGTGGCATTTAGAACAAAAATTTCCAATTTACACTAGGTAACGATGTTGTGTATTACATTTGACACTAACAATGTGAAAGTTCATTTAATCATGGGAAAATTATGAATTTGCCCTAACTTTGGTTTCCATAATAAAGTAGTATATTATCTTGTGATATGAGTAGTGATGTTTCTTCTTCTCTTTCTCCTTTGCATTTCATGTTAATCTACTATCTACTAGATAATTTTCATGACAAACCTTGAATTTTTTCCTATGGCTCTTTATTTTGATGGTTTTTGCACCACCAAATTTTACTATTTTTCTAGAGGCATTTCCATTTATTTAATTGAAAATTTGTTGGTTGGTGTTATGCTAAAAATTGTTTATATGTTTTGGAGTTATTTCATTATTAGACAAGTCAAAGTATAATTATTTTGAAATTTTTGAAATATTGAAAAAAAGTATAAAAACTTTCAACAAGGAAATTTTGAATTAATATGTGTCAAGTTTGACATCAATGTAAGGTATTGTCATATAATGTTTGTAATTTCATAGATGCTATCATGAAAAAATTATTTCAAATTTAGGATCTCATGGACAACCATTGGTTTTAGTGCAAAATTTTGTACCTATACGACAAAAAGAAGTTTTATAATTGCAAAATTCTTTTTTTATTTAAATGTTTTTGCTAGATTTCAAGGAGAAATGTTTTCAAATCACCATATTTAAACATTGATTCATAACTTGCTACCAAAACATAACAAGTTTCCTAACTTTTGCTATTTAAAGCATCTCCACCTAACAACTATGAAAATGAGATGCATGTTAAAAATAGTGGCATCGATGCCCAATTGTCATTTGTAAAAGCAAGTCCAAAATCAAGCCCACCCATCCCCCCATCATCATGGCCTATTTTAGTGAGGAGACCCATCTTTGTCATCTAGTAACTTGTATCCTTATAACTTGATGTTCTTTGCAAGGTTGTTATGAAGTTCATTTTGTAATTTGCTACCTTTGCAACAAGATGGCAAGATGGCAACAACTATATGATGGGATTGCACATGCATTTAAGGATGAAGCTTTGGTTGATGTTGTGTTTGTGTCATTGTTGTTATGTGTACCGAATCTTCAATGGTGGGCATGAAGGTAGCATAGGGAATCCCTCCCAAGTTGTAAATCAAATATAACTTGAAAGCCCAAGGCTAACCATCATGGAATTTATGTGTGGTTATTTTATAAAACATTTGACTTAGGATGATCACCTTTTCTGTTAGTAATATCGAATGCATCACACATCGCTCCTCCAAATCATGGAGAATATTTATGCACATGATGATTATTTTGTATACAAGAAATATGCATGTGGCATTGTTGGATTGAACTCCATTAGACATGCAAAAGTTCTTTGTGCATGCTTGCATACGATCAAGTTGTTAACACTTGTGATGACTACAACAAAATTGGAAAAACAACAATTTTGAAATCTTTCAAGTAGTTTGTGAAATGAATGAAAGAAGTTTATGAACTTGAATTCCTCAAGCAACCTACGTGAATAGATTTGGAAAAACGATGAAAGTGCATGCAAAGAGGGGTTGGTTTGGGCATGTTTGATTCATTGGACAATAAACATTATTATTGGAAGAACTATCTTGTTTAACAAAGTTCATTCACAAACAAAGATGGAAACAAATCAATTGAATATGGCATGCATATTTTGGATTGCTAGGATGAAACAATGATTTGAATGTTTTAGATAGAAGCCCTTTGATTTGGGATCTGTTGGGGGATGTGCATGCATCAACCTCAATTTTGAAGTGAATGGCAATGTGCATTTTTGTTGGGTAAAAACCATGATATAGATAATTGTTGTTCCTTGTCACAAAAAATGACAAGTGGGTGTAGATCCATGACCAAATGTTTTGTCATTTGCTTATCCAATAATATTCAAAGAACATTCTTTGAATATTTTTCTAAAAAATTTAAATTAAAAAACTATTACATAAAGGTTAATATTATTATTTTTTCAAAACATGTCATTTTCAAATATTTTCAAGTCCTTTTAGAAATAATTTTATTGCTTTAAAACATTGGTTATAATGTTTTAATATTATTTTTGAGTACTTCATATTCATTAAAACCTTTTCAAACTTTTTCACATGTTCCCATAATATATTAAAAACGTTGTCATATTATGAGTACACCACATTAATTACCACTTTAAAACATGTAAAATGACCACTAGTAATTTTTTAATGGGTTATTTTATTGTATTTGCACTTTAGTAGCCACAAGTAAACTTTGATGTATTGAAAATAAAAATATTATTTTATTTAATGATTAATTTGAAGATAATATTTTATAATATTTTATTATTATAATAAAAATATCTTGAATATGCATTTAAATAGATTTCAATAAAACAAAATGAAATAAATGTTTTGGGTCTACAAAATTGGTTGCAAGTAAATGATAATAGATCAAATATTGATTTTAAAAAATATTCAAATTAAGAACTGCTTAAAAAATACTTATGTGCTTTCAAATTATGCATATTTTAGTCATAATGTATTAATTTTTAATGTAATAATAACTTTAAACCCCTTATTGCCTAGTTAGTTTCAAAGTTATTTCTTACCTACTTTTATTATATTATTAAAGTTTTCTGTATTTAATTTATCATAGATTCAATGGAGGTTTGAATGGTTTTATATTTCTATCTACAAAGGTTTTTGATTTTTTTATGCTTATGTCAAAATTTGTTTCAAATGTAAAGTAAAATTTGAACATATATATATTCTTTTATTTTACCATGTTTTTTCCATGTTATTACTTGCCTATCAATGGCATCTATCCTTAGTGGATTTGTTTCATATGGATACCATCCATGACCATAGGGAAAAAAATGTCAAATTATTTTTCAACTACAAAAGGTACCTTATAAAGATGTTGAATGTTGTTTTAATGTCTTATCAATTGTGGGATCGTCTTGTGATTGTAGATATACCGATGTCATGCATCATATTAAACAACATTGTGTGATGAATAACCTATTTCATGAGTATAGATTAATTAATCAATCTAGGCCTCAAGGTGAGGTTGTGGAGCCGATCATTGAAGTGCCCAATGACATTTAAATGAAGGAGTTGACATTTGAAGAATATGTTCAAGGCATAAAAAATGTTCAAAACCAACATGCATACTACAATCTAAGAAATGATGTGATTGATCACCTCTAACTGTTGAAAGGATTCAACCATTTTTAATTTTTCATTAATTCATACAAATTTTGCATTTTTGTGTGTTTAACATTATTTTTTAGTTTTTTAGCTATGTAATCTAACTTGTGAAATATATGAGATTTTGATTGCTTCCTTTTGCTTAGTCTTTGTGATTGTCAAATTGTGTGCAATAGGGATGTAACCTTTTGTTGCATCACTTGTTTGAGGTGTCATCATGTTGGTTTGTGCATTCTTATGTTTGAATTTGAAATGAGTTCAAAGTAGTTGTAATTTTTTTTGCCTTTGGAGAGAAAAGTATTCATGTGCCTCATGCAACTATAGGGCAAAAATATAGTGAGGAAAACTATTTGAACTTATCACAATTGTATTTTTTTGGGATTGTATATGAATTTTAAATGCAAAGCCATATTGAAAATTAATATGATAAAACTCTAAATTATCCATGTTGCAATAAAAATTTATTGGGAATCATATTATAGAAATTGAATGAATTTAAAGAAAGTAATACATTTATGGTGGATTTTTGAAATGATGACACCAAGTTTGTCACACAAATAAAATGAAAACGTGGATTAAAAAAATATGTCAGAATAATATTAAGGTAAAAATTGAAAAATAGACCACCATCAAATGAAAAATTTAATAATAATATGCATTAAAACTTTTTCAATACAAAGAAATTTTGATTTTGAAAATATTAGAATGCCATATTTTATTTATTTATTATGCTTTATAGTCTATTTCACATTGAAATATTTAAAATTTCACATCAATTTTTGAACCAATCACATATTTAATGATATTTTAAAGGTGGTTTACTAATAATTTTGATTAAAAAAAGAATAATTATTTTAATTACAAGAATTTTAGCTAATGTAAAATGTAGAGTTTCAAAATATCAAAATGAATCACCTAATCATGTTTTAATTTTATAGTTGATTGTTAGGCATGGAAAATAGGGCCATCATAGTTTAGTCTTATATGATGGCAATTCTTTCCAAAGTGGTTACCACCATATCTCTGATGGCACAAGCTTGGGTACTGATGATGTTATTTTTTGTTTGTGTCATGGCCTTTTAGTCTTTTGTCCTTTTACAACCTTGTGGTCATTTTGAAGGTGGGGTCACATTGGCGATAATGCTTGTAGCATGAAACATTTGTTACTCATTGTTGTTGAAATTGTTAGAATTACCAAAATTAATTTTTTGTTTTAATGGCATTGGTGATGTCTTCTTCACTTCTTTTCACAAGTCTACACACTGAGATATGTTTTTTAACACATGTTCAATGTTAATGAAGGTGCATGCACTACATTTTGGGTGCTTTGGTTTGTACAAATCTAGATCTTTTGAAATGCATCTTTAGTCCATGTCCTTGATTTAGAAATAAAATACACAATAGGGTAGTTTTCTTTGAACTTGGTAGCATCTTGTTCAATGACACCTCATTTTGTTTCCAAAAACCTTCCAAATCTTGTAGCATAATCAATAGGACAAGAAGCATTGAAATGATTTTGCATTATGTCACAAAATGTTGTAAACTTTTGTTTGTTCCCTATCACCAAGTTGTGCAATACATTGAAAAAGAAGCAACATGGTTGGTGTTCCTCTTCCAAAACAAAATTCTTACCATTTTTTGTTTTCAATTGCCACTACATAAGGTTGCTAACTATTTGTAAATGCTTCAACAATGTTCAATGTCACCATTTTTCACATGATGGTCATACATACAAATTAACAAGACCCTTTGTTCCATCATAGATGAGGAGGTTAGAATCCAAATTTGTATTGGAGCCTTGATCATTTTTAGTTTGAAAGTGCAATGGTGGGGGTGTGATTTTGAACATTTTTTTTATGCCATCATTTCTTTTTGTTGTTGTTATGGGTATTAATGTACGTAGTGTCTATTCTTACCTCTTTGACCAATAGCCAAATTTGGCTAGGATCTTTTATGGATGGTGGCCAACCCACCTAGTTCACAAAATTGGAAAGAATTCTTGATCCCATATTGTTATGAAAAAAATTCAAAGGTTGATCATTGATAGGATGTTACTCATAGACATGGTACCACACATATTCCCAAAATTTCATATGATGGTATTGTTGGTATTAGGTGGGGAGGACCTAGGTGTCACCTGAGTTTTTATCAAAAGTCCTAAATATAGACCTATCAACTATCTATCTATGAAGAAAGGTAGTTTGTTTGTATTCCTATAAAACTTTATTAAAAAACACATTGTAGATTAGGAAAATGTACAAAGGAGTGAAAAAAGCAAAATGGAGAAGTTAGAGGACATCAAGTTGGCTCAAAATAGATGTCAAAATCTCTCCATTTCTAGAACCGATTTCTTGTGGTAGGTTGGCCATATTTTGATGTCAAACACCGATGGCTTGTAATAGATCGGTTGTGGTAATGGGAGGTGTGTCTTGAAGGGGTGGAAGTTGGGAAATAGTTAAACCTACAACTATCGCCCGACTTACGATGGAAGGCATTTGCATCCTTTGTAATGTGATCAAAACTTTTTGACGAAAAAAAGTGACCAAGGTAGAAAGATGAAGGCCTTCTAGCCTTTTCAAGCTCCAAATGGCATTGACATAATTGTGTAAAAACACATCAACATGTTTGTGTAGGCAACCAAATACTTCAATTGCCAAAAGGGAGGAATTGATCAATGGGGTGTTGGTTGCAATAGTTCATTTCTTGGTTTGATTTGCATCAGAGGTGGCAAATCCTTGAATTATGCAAGATTGGGGAAGTAAATCCACTCACATTGGTGTGAATGCCATCTTTGGTGAGCACAATCTCGATTCGTCGACAAAAGGAATTGAATGTCGTTGGAGGAAGTGCATGTAATTGTTTTCATCCCATGTGAAAGTTAGCATCTTGCACAATGGTAGCAAAGGTGTCACAAATTACATCATGGGTTCAAGTGCATTCATTGCCATGAGCGCAACGTAAGTGCTAAATACCCATAAGGTCAATGGGATGTGTGCACACACATTAAAGGATATTTGCAATTGAGGGATGGGGTAGTCCAAGTACAAAATGTTTTGGAAAAATTTGGGGAAGATAATTGAAAGGTGAAGGAAGATTGGTTGAGCTATAAGCCTAATGCCCACCCTTGGGACAAAACATGATAAAACTCTGGCATGATGGGCTTCAAATATCTCATTGAAAAACATGTTGGAAAGGGTATGATGGTGTAGACATTCTGAGATGGAATTTTGAAGTTGAACCATTTGTTGCTTAATGAATTGTTCAAATCACTACTAGGAAAGTGTGGTGTAGTTCACTAGACTATTTAACTGTGGAACCATAAAAGTTAATTAAGTTCACTATAATTGACTGCTTTTACCTTCATTGGTGAAAATGGTTCATTATATGGTGTACATGTTTACTAAGGGTGAAGTTTTTTTACTAGGTTTGTTTCTTTAACATTATTAAAATAATTATTGAAAAATCTCTAGTTAATTGGGTTCAGGGCATTAGTAAATTAATTAGTTAAATGTGACATATTTTATCTATATATTCCCATT
>Ga0116228_10006267_pt1 | contig 10628 bp, 4 predicted proteins | sample S1TSphfallax_2_FD_89694 | JGI IMG/M metagenome (GOLD analysis project Ga0116228, IMG submission 89694) | Host-associated microbial communities from peat moss isolated from Minnesota, USA - S1T2_Fc - Sphagnum fallax MG | ecosystem: Host-associated > Plants > Peat moss > Unclassified | place: USA... | reverse complement strand
TGATTATTTTTTCTGCACTACTGGTATCATAAAGTGTCACCATACCTTCGTGATCGCCAGTCACAAATTTGCTACTATCTCGATTCATGGCAATACTACGAACACCAGATTCTTGTTTAAAATCAAGCAGCTTATCACCAGTCGATAATTCAACTATTCTTATTCTTGATAAATATTCACATAATACAATTTTTCCATCTTCACTAATAACAAGTCTAGAACCTGCCGCACGTAATGGAGAACGTCGTTTTCCAGTCTCTAAATTCCATATATGAATTGTCAGACCTGAACCAGCCAGAAGGATTTTATTATCATGTGTTATACCTACACAAGTTACATCATTAGGAAACTCTCCGCTACCATCAAAACTATGTAGTTTCTCTCCTGTATGAAAATTCCATACAGTGACTTTGTCATTGTGACAACCGGCTGTAATCATCTGTCCATCTTTACTAATTGTTAAAGATTTAGGTACCCCCTGTGGTCTGAGATCGTGGATTAATTGCCCTGTTTCAATATCTCTTACCTTGACATTAATAGAGTTAATCACAGCAAATTTTTTGTTGTCTGGACTGATAACGGTATGACCGACTGTCTCCGGTTCCTCAATGTTCAGCAACAGTTTCATGGATTGACAAGGAATTGCATTTGGCATTTTAATTTACCTTGGTTTGATTTAGACTCAAAAAACTTCTTTAAGTTTTATAAGTCTATAACTCTATGATCTTTAAATCTTACCTGATACCCCACACGCTGACTATACTGGTTAAACCTTCACCTGATTCTGGACAGCTACTAGTAGTCACCAATGTCATTCCATCAGGACTGAGAGACATTGAACTTAACCTATATGGTTGGATTTCTAAAGTATGGATTTTTTCTCCTGTATGTAGGTTGAAAAAATGAATATATTGATCTAGCCCACCACTAATTATGGTTTGATTATCTGGACTAATTATCAGCTCTGTCACACCATAAGGCGATGAACGTGCTTGCCAAGTGATTATTTTTTCTGCATTACTGGTATGATAAAGTGTTACCATACCTTCGTGATCGCCAGTCGCAAATTTGCTACTATCTCGATTCATGGCAATACTGCCAACACAAGATTCTTGTTCAAAATCAAGCAGCTTATCACCAGTAGATAATTCAACTATTCTTATTCTTGATAAATATTCACATAATACAATTTTTCCATCTTCACTAATAATAAGTCTAGAACCTGCCGCACGTAATGGAGAACGTCGTTTTCCAGTCTCCAAATTCCATATATGAATTGTAATACCCGAACCAGCCAGAAGGATTTTATTATCATGCGTTATACCTACACATCTTACGTCATTAGGAAACTCTCCGCTACCATCAAAACTATGTAGTTTCTCTCCTGTATGAAAATTCCATACAGTGACTTTGTCATCGTGACAACCGGCTGCAATCATCTGTCCATCTTTACTAATTGTTAAAGATTTAGGTACCCCCTGTGGTCTGAGATCGTGGATTAATTTCCCTGTTTCAATATCTCTTACCTTGACATTAATAGAGTTAATCACAGCAAATTTTTTGCTATCTGGACTGATAACGGTATGACCGACTGTCTCCGGTTCCTCAATGTTCAGCAACAGTTTCATGGATTGATAGGGAATTGCATTTGGCATTTTAATTTACCTTGGTTTGATTTAGACTCAAAAAACTTCTTTTATTAGGATACCATTTCTATATCCGAATCCAAGCGGTTAGATGCAACTTTACTTACCCCAGACTCTGGTACATTTGACATTTCTCCATCTGCTTTTTCATCTGTCAGTGAATAAAATTTATGCAAACTACTGTTGATATTTTCGATATCGAGTTTTTGCTCCAAGGGTGGAGGAGATGTATTGAATTTATCTGGCATAGCTTTGCGTACTTCCAGATTAATTTTACTACTAAATTCTAACAAACTTCGTCTAAAATCAGCAATGGTCTCCATAGAAAATGGATATCCTTTCTTACCTATTTCTTCGGCTGCGATGGATTGTTCTTGAGAATTTAGTTTATAAAAATCTTTCTCACCTTTCTTAATGTCTAATAATATTTTAGAAGTCTCACGTATTTCTTCTACCTCTTTTAGAGTTGGTTCACTAAAACACTCACAAGTATTTTTAATCTTATCGACGGCAGTAACAAGCCTATCAAGATACTTAGCACTTTTCCACAATGATGTACCTATCCCTTTTTTCTCTGAAATCTGTTCTAATGCAAAACCAATTTGCTCATTGATCGAAACTAGAGACTCTTGGGCTGAACTTGGTAATTCTAATCTCATTTGCTGCCCTAACACTACTTGCATTGCTGCTGCTCTGGTCTGATAAGCTTCATTAGCAAAGAACAAAGCCTTACTTTGCGCTTCATCCAATTCTAGCATTAGTTGCGATTTATCCCCCTCTTGCTTGTTTAGCTTTTCACGAATTGCCTGAGACTTCCTTAAATAATATTCATTTAGCCTATTATAAGCTTCTAGCTCGGCATCTGCATTTTTTCGCTGAATTTCTTCTGGATCTTCAACAGGTTTAAGGTGCTGATCTAATACACGATCTTTTCCTGGTCTTTTATTTAATGAAACGATCATCTCTTCAGCTTCCTTCTGTGCCTGTTTATATATTTCATCTGTTTTGTTCAATCTTTTTCTAGTTGCTTCCCGTAAATTAGGATCGGTTTCATCCTGTAAAAAATCTTGCTGATATTCTTTCCATTCATCATTTGAAATATTGCGCCGTTGCTTGAGTAAAGCCATGATATCGTCTGTTGCTGAAATATCTGCTTTAGTATTTTCATTTATCCCCTCTAAAGATAGCTCTTGACTAACTTTTCCTTTCAATTTTGCTTGCAAAGCATTTATTTCCCGATTCACTATATCTTGACCAGGATCTTCATCAATGTTAGATTGTTGATTTTTGCTTCTCAATTCATTGATTACTGAGACTAAGTCTTTGATCTTTTGAGCAGATCCTTTTATATCTTCTTTCAACTGTTCAATTTTATTTTCAAAAAATTCACGCTTGTTTGGTGTATCTTTTGCAGTTAAATTCTTTAAAGAATCATTAGCGTCTCTCAACTCATTTTTCAACCCTTTTAATTTCTGTATTTTAATGAATCCCATAAGTTGCTGGGCTTCATCACCAAAGGCTGCTTTAGGCATATGTCCAGTGGTGTAAACATTTAGATCAAAGACATTACCTGACTCTTTACCAAATTCTTCACGGAAGCGACGATTAAACTCTTCTACCGCACGTACTTCAGCTTCTGTATCTCCCGTCTCAGAAATGAATGTTGCATCTATATCAGAAGTAAGGTCGCTACTCCCAGGTGCAACTTCTCTAAAAACAAGTTTATATTCTACTTTAAATTTGTTTTGAATTTCCCTGACTAAGGCGCTATATTTTTGTTGGCGGTATTTAATTAACTCGCGCATCTTTTCTTTACCGCCAGGTTTGTCAATATATTTTTTTGCGTTATTCCAATCATAACCTAATTCATTTTTAAATATGTCTTCTATATTTGGTTCCCCATGCTCATTGTGTAAATTATTACTCTCAATTGGAGGGGATTTATCTGGAGGGTGAGAATTGTATTCATTTTGATTATTATTTTTCGTGCCATTATCAGTTTTAGTAATGATTTCTTCATGAGCTTCAGTGGCAGCTTCTTTGAGTTTTTCCTGAGTTATATTTTGCTGCGTCTCTTGCATGAATGTTTTCAGATGTTCCCTGGTAAAAGCAACATCTGTTTTAGAAATAACTGCTTGCATCTGATCGTGATTCTTGACTGAATTAATATCCTGCAAAAATTTATCGATTTTTGCTGTGTATTGGTGAGCCAATTTATCGATTTCTGCAACTACATCTATTGTTAATGCATTAATGAGTCTTTGTTTATAACCTTCAATTGCAGAACGTCCTTCGGGTGTTTTCAATAATTCGCGATAATTTATTTTTTGCCCTGGTGCTAGCTTAGATTGATTTAGGAACCCACTATCCCCTCTCTCCAGCTTGTCCACAAATTGTTCTGTACTCAATTCTGCCAAATCTTTAGCAGTATCCAGAGCTTGTTTTTTGGCTAAATGAGTCAATTTAACTAGCTCTCCTTTGCCCAAGTTCATCTCTTTTGTGATTTCGTGCTTAAGCTTATATACAGAACCTTTAAGCCTGATTCGTTCCCGAAAGTTTTTCAGAGAAGTATCTATCTTTTCCAGAGTTTGTGGAAACTTAGCCTGGGCAGTAAAATGCAGTGCCGCAGCTACAACTAGCATAGAAACTCCTACAGTTACATTTGTGCGAGCTGCGGCGGCTAATTCAACATTTCGCTTAAAATCTTCTGGTGTTTTAGAAACAGAAGCAGCCTTGATTCTTAATTCAGATTCTGCTAAGGAAAGGGTTAGGCTAGTACCAAGCATTAAAGATGCTCCAGCAGCAACAGTAGCTAGTTCTCCAACACCTGTAAGCCAGGAAGCTAAATACACAATACCGCCTACTGCTAGTAACCAACCAGATATCTTCGCTCCCGCTCCCGCTCCTGCTGCCCAACGCGCCCATTTATTAGCATCACCACTACTAGCCTCGATAATATCTTTGGCAGTACCCTTGAAAGTCTCGCTAGTATTAAACAGTGTAGCTGATTTAGCAAAATCAGCTAATGTTTCACCCGGATGTTCTTCCATGAACTTCAATTGGGCTGCAGTCAGTTCATTAGTTTTTTGGCGGGCTACTTGGTAACGCTGATCTTCTGACATATTGGTCATTACAGATTCATCTAGCCCATTCCATTTTTGATTAATAGTATCCTGTAAGGTTGGTTTTGTGGGACTTTCCTTCTGCTGTTCAGCAAGAGCTACTTCGAGTTGTTTTTTCCGGGCTAAGTATGTATCCACTGATTTTTCAAACAAGTCTATCTTGTCAGTGGCTTTAATAGTCAGCAGTTTATACACAGCAAAATCTTCTGGAGTGAACTGTTTGAGTTTTGCGGCTATGCGTATTAGCTGTTGATAGTCTTTGGGTTGAAAAGCTTCATGAGTACCTAAAAGTCCTTTCATTTCAGGTGGTAAGGCTAGTAGTTTGTCTCTATCAAGTAAAAATTTGTCTCGAATCTCCATTCTGAGTTCAGCAGAAACCTTCTCTGGTACTGTACTCTGAGACAGGATTTTGTCTGTTGCTGCATTAATTTTTGCTTGTTCTTGAGCTGATAATTGCTGGAATTCTCGATCTCGACCACTAGCTCCCGCTCTACGATTATTTTCTCCGCGCTTTTCTGCTCCATCTCCTTCGTCAATATCTACTACCTGATAATAAGCTTTTTTAGGTACACTAACTCTGACAAATCCCTGATTAACATTTTGCTGCGTAATACTCGCTTTAGCATTCTCAAAGTACCAACCTTGCTTCTTTATCCAATCGTCTGCAACCTGATCGCTTATTCCGAAAATATGCTTTAAAACATAGATTAGAGATTCTTCATGGCCCATTTCCCGGTTCACGGGGACAGAGAAATAAAAATTTTCTTCTTGTACTTTTGCTGATTGCGGTTGGTGGCTTTTAGCTGCATTTTTTCTGGGCTGCATTTGTATAGCAGGCAAGTCTGCTACATCTGACTGGTTCTCTGCTGAAGTAGAGCTATAGATATTAGAATGATTATTATTGAGATGAACCCCACCAGTCTGTTGTACTATATGAGTTAATTCATGAGCAGTTAGTTCATCTACTCCTGGCGCTTTCCCAGCACCATAATAGACATTTCTACCATAGGTAAACGCTTGTGTGTCTAAATCCTGATTCATCTGCACAGCTTGCTCGCCTGTATGCACTCGCACTTCACTAAAATCTACTCCGAAGCGGGGTTCCATGTAAGTTCGGACTTCTTCTGATAATGGATTTCCCCCTCCTTGAGTGTTCTGCAATTGATTCTCCAGATTTGTTTGAGTCTGGAAGTGTCCGCTAGGACGTTGTACAAGATTATCCCGCATACGCTGCCGCAGTTGTTCCCCCAAAGGCGTTATATTCCTTACTACATCTTTATTTAAGGAACTTCCATTTCTAGAGCGTACAACTGTTGGTAAAGATGGATCTCTCCTTGTCCGTATCCCCGGAGATGTTGATCTGTTCAGATGACTATCTGGGGATATCACAACACTAGACATTCTATCCGCTTCCTGCTCGTATTTATCCCCAGGTTGACCTATACTTAACTTAGGTTGAACTGGAAATACTACAGGTGCGTATGCTGGTTTTTGCCTCATCCGCTCAATTGCATCTCCAGAGAATGCAGGATCTATCTTCGTATTAACTACTTTTTCCTCAATTGCCTTAGCCATATCTGGATCGTACTTCTGTACCTCTGCTGAGACAGGAGAATCAGCCACTGTCTGTGGCTGTATGGGTACAGCACCTGTTACAGGTTGATGTTCGCTGGTTTTTGGGACGGAGACAGGTGTTCTTGATTGACTGCGCTTTTCAGATTTCTGATACATAGTAGTTATAGGTTTTATTCCGTTTTATCTCGATTTTACTAGGATTTTTATGTAAACTTTATATGTGATCCTCTCATTACCCCTGAAAAAATCCAACCATTTTAGTTAGTTTTCTAGAGGTAAAAAGCCAAATTCTCCCCCACCAGACCCGCACGGGTCTCATGGGAGAGAATATAGCATTCAATCAAAGCTCTCGGTAACATGTAATCAAGAGCGAAAACATTGATTGAATTTATATTTTTATTCTAGATCTTCACTGATGACTTTCCCTCTATCTTAGGGATGATAATTGTTAACTGGGATAAACGGTAGGCGATACTTCCGCGCCAGCTAAATCCAACCTCTAATTTCACTATCTGTGAGAGAGCGACCTATTTTTAAATATTCTTGCCGAGTAGCCTGTAAGATATGATGCATACAAACAGGTTCATGACTCCTTGCTGCTATAAAAGCTACATTTAAAGCAATACCGCGAATAGTTCCTCCCGATGCATTTAAATTTCCCAGTTGGTCAAACTTTAAACCTTGAGTTGGGGTTTGACTCGGGAAAGCTCTTTGCCAAATTTCTTTCCTAGCTGTAGCGTCAGGGAATGGAAATTGTACTATAAATCGGATACGACGAGTAAAAGCTTGATCGATAGCATCTCTAAAATTAGTAGTGAGAATTGCTAGCCCTTGATAAGATTCCATCCGTTGGAGGAGATAGGCGACTTCTACGTTAGCATGGCGATCATGGCTACTTCTCACTTCAGTCCGCTTGCCAAAAATTGCATCAGCCTCATCGAACAGCAGTACTACACCTCCAACTTCCGCTGCGTCAAAAATCCGACACAAGTTCTTTTCAGTTTCCCCAATATATTTACTGATAACAGCACTCAAGTCTATATGATACAAATCCAGACCAAACTTACCGGCTAAAACTTCAGCCGCCAAAGTTTTTCCAGTACCACTTTGACCGTGAAATAATGCAGTAATACCTAAGCTGCGATGACTTTTTTGGGAAAAACCCCATTCTTGGTACACTTTAGCGCGATAACCCAAATGAGTAGCGATATCCTGTAATATCATATTTTCTCGTTCAGGTAAAACTAGGTCTTCCCAAGTAGCACTAGATTCAATCCGTCGAGCTAAATCATCTAAACGAGGGCGAGCTTGAATGCGACAAAAATTCCATAGCTGCTCGGCTAAATTTTCTGGAGCTTGATGTTTAACTTGTAAAGAAGCAGTTTGAATAGTAGCAGCAGGTAGATTAAATTGAGAGACAATATTTGGTAAATGTCCATTTAATAATGTTGCATTCCCTCCCAAACAAGCATACCAAATATTCAATTGTTCCTCATAAGTCAAATTCGGTACATCATAGGTAACGACATCTCGTTCTTGAGGTGTCAGTCTTGACTTAGAACTAATGATTAGTACTGGCTTAACTTCTCCAAATAATTGAACTAAACTAATTAATCGAATAGGTTCTGATGGATTAATGTTATCGCACTCTAATAAGAGAATGCTATCAGTCAATAATGACTCTTGTATCCAAAGCCGCAATATGCGATGACATTCATCAATATTAATCGGTAACATATCCGCAGATATTCTCATTAATGAAAAATCAAATTTCTGAGAAACAGTAAAAGCTATAGCTTGTCTAGTAATGATATCAGCACCACAAAGTTGTACACATGGATAAGAAGATGAATTAATCTCTGATGCCAAATATGCTGTCATTCTGTCTGCAATATCTTTGTGTGATAAAGTCGGAAAGTAAGCGGGGAAAGAGATAGGACTGATTAAATTAGCTAGATATGGATGAATTTCATTTATTTCTAATAGAAAACATAAAATCCGACGACTTATTCTTAATGGAGCGTGAAATAAATTAGTACTTTCATCTACTAGAATTAACTGCCAATATAGCAAAGGGTATTGAGAAGATACAGAGGTAAAATCGAATTCAGGGAAAATGGTTAAGGCTAAAGCAAATGTGGGATAATTACGTTTGGGATTTCCTTGAGCCTGACTGCAAAGTTCTGCAAAACTTGGATCGATCTCCATTCCTAAACATAGTAATATGATATTCCGCTCGCTAGAAGAAAGTTTAAAACGTTCGCAGAGATTATCAAGAGTAATGGAACTAGTTGGTACAACAATAGAAGTAGAATACCCAGAAGTGGAAGCAGCTTGAATATCTTTTTGACTATGTTGAATTAATCGGTCTCGGATAGGAGCCAATTCAAAATACAGAGACTGTATTGTTTCTGACGATCTTTTGAGAGAAATGGGCTGGGTCATGAGCAATTTACACAATTAAACACAATTTTTACAGAAAAATGCCTAAACTATAGATCTATTCCCAAAATAAGGATAAACTAGGATACATATTAATTCAATCATACTCGGACAAGATTTAAAATTATTATGTATCAGCGAGCCGAAAAGGTAAGTAAATCAAGCACTCCCGTTACTGCTCCTAAGACTAGTGAGCATCAAAATGCAGTAGGTCATTTCTCAGTTCAGTCCCAAATCCAACTCCCATCACAACCCCAAACGGCAGATAGTTCATTTCAACCTGAGTTACAAAAATATAATCCGGAGTTAGTTGACCTCATAGCCATAAGGATGGCGAATAGAACTGTAGATCCAGCATTCTCTGGGAATGCCATCCAGCGTATGATGCAGAACTCAACATTCGGTCCCTTAGTGGTTCAAACTAAGTTAACAATTGGTGAACCTGGTGATCAATACGAGCAAGAAGCAGATAGAATGGCAAGTGTAGTTATGTCTATGCCAGATAGTGCAGTACAAAGAACAACATCTACAGAAACACAGATACATAAGAAAGCTCTATCTCGAAATATACCGCGTGTTGGCGATAACTTTCCCCGTCGCAGTGGAGAAATGGCATTAGGCTTAGTCCAAAGGATGCGCCTCAATACATATTCCAGGGAAAATGCAGCCGCTTTGTCAAATAATGCAGTACGGGAGATAACACCAGCGCAGATAGAAATAAAAAAGAAAGCTAGAGATTTGATCTTACAAACTTCCAGAAATCGAAATACACGGACTGGCAAAGATATTGAAACACAATTGCATCATAGTCAGGGAGGAGGAAATCCATTATCAACTGAAGTCAGAGGCTACATGGAACCTCGATTTGATGCGGATTTTAGTCAAGTGCGAGTGCACACGGGCGAACAAGCTGTGCAAATGAATCAGGATTTGGGCGCACAAGCATTTACTCATGGAAGTGATATTTACTATGGAGAAGGAAAAACACCAGGAGTAAATGAACTAACTGCTCATGAATTAACACATGTAGTACAGCAAACAGGTGGTATTCATCTCCAAGAGCAAACCTCCCATCCTAACAGTCCTGCTCCATTAGAAAACCAAGCAAAATCCAAGTCAAATGTTGATGCTGCAAGAGATGTTGCTGCTGGTGCTGGTGGGATTGCTGAATATGAGGCAATTCTGCGGACGATATACCAACGTGCTAATGAGGCGATCGCTGCTGAAGCCAAATTGATGATATCTAAGGGAATTTCCTCAGAAGAAGTAGCGCGATGGGGAGTGGAAGCGCGTAATCAAGTTAAAATCAAAGTCCGCAAGTGGGATTTAGATGTTCTCCGGTTAATGGCAGAACGTAGTAATATAAATAAATATGGTCATCCGGTTGGACCTTCCTACAAGGATCTACGTTATGGAAAACCAAGTCACAGGATAAGGCCTCGACCTGATGAGGAGATATTAAGTAGTGTCCAAAGCACTCGAGGAAGCGTTAATCGTTGGGTTGGTACTTTTAGAATTGCTGGTAGGATTCTGATTGCTATAAATATTGGTATTGCAGCTTGGAATGTAGCTACTGCTCCAGAAGTAGACCGACCGAAAGTACTACTTGAAGAGGTAGGAGGACTGGGCGGAGCAATAGCAGGTGGTTTAGCGGGAGCTAGGATTGGGGGTATAGGGGGAGCTGTTATCGGTCCAGAAGGATCTCTTGCTGGGACTATTATCGGTGGTTTTGGTGGTTCTATTTTGGGTGGTATAGGAGGTGGCTGGGGAGGTAGACTCGTCGCCGAACAATTATATCCGCCACAACAAACAAATTTTGAAGGTAGGTTTCAATGAGTGGTGG
>Ga0116228_10006266_pt1 | contig 10628 bp, 7 predicted proteins | sample S1TSphfallax_2_FD_89694 | JGI IMG/M metagenome (GOLD analysis project Ga0116228, IMG submission 89694) | Host-associated microbial communities from peat moss isolated from Minnesota, USA - S1T2_Fc - Sphagnum fallax MG | ecosystem: Host-associated > Plants > Peat moss > Unclassified | place: USA... | reverse complement strand
GTATATTATGCAACAAGAAATAAAAACAACAAATGATACACATGCACCACAATCATACAAGTCATTTATTTTCAACTTTGAAATGAATAAGACATTTTCACATATGTACAAAAAATGGAAAAATGATAATAAGAAAATATTTCAAAGATAATCAAAAGGAGGCCAACTTTAGTGAAACATAAAATAATCCTTTTAGTTGGCACGTCGTTATTATAACACTCCAAACACCAAATAAAGTATTGTTGCAAGCCCATTATTGATTATGTCAATAAACAACATGATTATTTTGAAGAAAGAAAATTAATATTTGGAGTTAGTTGTGGATTTATAGATCCAATTACAATCAAACAAGAATGCACAAGTTGACTCAAGTGCAACCCAACACATGAACACACACCATGAATGGCTTGTTGAAGGGATTATTTGGAATATCATAATTGTAATTTTTTCAGACTGGACATTACACCAAAACCTACCATCCATGATTAACACATTTTTTGATTAATAAATTACATACTTATGAATTCAATTAATTAAATCATTAAAATTATAAATGTTAAATTATAAATTTTGGGTTAAAAGGGTGAAAGCTCATTTAAGGGGGGCCAAAATTGTCACATTATACTACTTTTGAAGGTTCCCATGTTTAAACTTCAACCATGTCATTTTATAAAAAAAAATTATTATTTATTTGCATATTATGGTAGGTCAAAACCCAAAAAATTCAAATGCCAAAGCACTATTACCAAAGTGGGGTGCAATTTACTAATTTAAATCACTATGGGACTTTAAAAATGAAATAACCTTGTTGCGTTTTACTAGTTTCACCCTGATGAAATTTATTTCATGATAATATCATTATGTAAACATCATGTTTCATTACTAATTAACATAATTCATTATTACAATTTATTATAGTAAATAGTTTTCTTTTTATTTTTAAAAAAAAATCTATTTATGTTACTTTATGATATACCCTATATTATTTTAAGTTATTTTAGTTATTCTAACTTATATTTTATGTTATTATAGGCTATTATAAATTATTGTACCCTAAATTATTATATGTTATTTTATTTTAAGGTATTTGAACTAGTTTATTATAAGCTTTTAAGTTATTTTAAATTAAATTATTCAACTAACTTTAGGCTATACCTTAGGTTATTTTATTTTAAATTAATACATGTTATTTCAAGTTATACTTAAATTATTCAAAGTCATTCTACTTTATGTTATTATAAATTATTTTATCCTAAGTATAATAACCTATGAAAAATAATTTTAAATACCCTATAATATAATAACTATTAATAGCCTATGGTATTATAACATAGAATATCAAAAAATAATTTATAATACAATAATCACCGATAGTTATTTTAACATATAATAACCAACAATAACTTATAATACAACAACCATTAATAACCATTAATAAAATAATCATCAATAACCACCAATGGCTTACAACGAAATAATGACAAATAACCATTAATATAATAACCATTAATAAGCACAAATAGCCATTAATAGGATAACCACCAATAACCACAAATAGAATAGGTACTAATAGCTATTAATAACCACCAATACCATTAATAAAAGAACAACCAATAGCCATATATTATAATTGCTTAGGATTGCCAAAAGTAATCTAAGGTGAAATAATTTATAATAAACAAAAATAATTTAAGGTGAAATAGCCTATAATAACCTATAATAACATAAGGTGAAGTAGCTTTCAATAGCCAAAAATAACTTGTAATAGCTATAAGTAATCTAAATTGAAATAATTTACAATAGCCAAAAATAACATAGAATAACTAAAGAAAACTTACAATAGTTGAAAATAGCCTAAGGTGAACAAAGCTAAAATAGCCAAAAGTAACTGAGAATAACTAAAAGTAATTGAAAATAACCATAAATAACCGTAAATAATGTAGGGTGAAATAATTTAAATTAATGAAAAATAGTCATATAATAATTGAAAGTAACTTAATATAAGTAATAGTATTATATTAACAAAAAAATTATCCATTTATTAAACCTTTTATTTCAAAAGAATGGTCATTAAAATGTTATTGAATAATGTTATTCAATTTTATTTTGTTCAAATGATTTTAAACTTTCAAAAGGAAATAAATGTAACTATGTGCATTATTGAAATTTTTTTAAAAGCAAATTCAAATCATTTCATTTGAACAAAATATCAATAAAATATGAATTTTCAAAGTTTATGTTTTTGTAATGTTTAAAATGAAACATTTGAGAAATAGAATGTAATGTAACATATTATTACAACAAGTGGGGTGGCTTAATGGTAAGGGTGTTTGCTTCCATTCCAAAAATCAAGGGATCAAACTTCATCGGTGATGTTGTTTGTGGTCAACAATGGTATGTTGACCAAATATTCTCCTATCAAATTCTTAGAATAGGTGCCTTGGTTGATTACGTGGGCTACTTACCTCCTTAGGCTAGGTTTTTAATCGAACGTAAGTAGTGACACGTGTTAATAATTAATACGCTTTAAAATCATGAAATTATCAATGACATTATATATTAAATAATTAAATTTTAAATGATTTCCATATTGGTTAGTTAATTAACTAACAAGTGAATGGTTTGGTAAATTTTTATTTCACTTGAAGTATTAGTGAAACAAGTCATTATCCGTAGCAATTGGTCCCCATTCACTAGGGGATTAAACTATTTCATTAGGTAAAAATGTCCAAATTCACTTAAAATCTAATGAAACCCAAAATGAATTAAGACGCATTTTTTTAAAATGAAGAAACTACATTTTTTATTTCATATGATGTGATGTCGAAATACAATTGTACCACTAATATATACATGACAACATATTAAAAATTGTAAATCTATCCAAGAAATGATTGAAATGATTTTTAATCTTTGTAGCATCTACTAAACATTGTGATTCCATATGATTGTAATAAGTTTGGAAGTCATGTGAAAAAATTGATAATTATCATGTCACAAATGTGTGTTTTTCAAGGCGATGACCATAAGTATGTGGTAAATTCAAATTTTGACAAACAATCACTTTCAATGGAAGATGCCAAAATATGTGAAGTGGGCCATTTTTTAAATTTTCATTTCAAATGTTTTCCGGTTGATTAATCATACCAAAACCTAATGGAATCTAAAAAAAGAAATGGGTTTTATTTTATTGCATATACCATGAATATTTTATATGCCCATTAATTCTTGAATTTTATTTTTAAACTTAATTTATCTATTTCAAATAATTTAAAATTACATTAGCTTTGTGAAAATCAAAATATAAAGCCCAAAAACGAAAAATGAAACCCCAAATTAAATGGAACGCATTTTCTAGGTGCATAATTTACACACATGTCATGAAACTACCCAAGTTGGCCCCACCATAATGCGTTTTCACCCAAAGTAATTTATGAATGTTTTAATGTCAAATTTGCAACTAGATTTATTTAAATTATTTTATAATCATGAAATTTGGAACGTAAGAAATAAATTCAAAATTCAAATTTTGGTTTAATTGCTTCAAAAATTTGGGATTTGAAAGTAATGTAATTTAATTTGAAATTTAACTTAATAAATAAATTTATGAAGATTAAAAAATAGATTTAATATAATAATAAAAAATTACCACGATGATTTTAAGACAATGAAATTAAATGTACTTTGTGAAATTAGAATTTTAATTAAAATAATTGTGAACATTCAAATTTTGAAATTGAAAAATTATAAATATTCAACTATTCAATTAGGAAATTTTGATTAATTTCATTATGAAATTATTGAATTATATATTGACATAATAAATTTTGTTCATATAATTATAGCATAAGATATGAAATTGAAAATAATCATGTTTATAAGTTTCTAATCACAATTGTTGTCATGCACATTGAAGTTGGTGGTTGGATGGTTTAAGTTTTGTATTGGGACCAAGGAGATGAGGGTTCAAACCTTATCAATGACATTGCCTTCCATATTACATAGTTGAATTAAATACTGGTGTCCTCCATGACTAGAGTTAAAAACAAAACATGGCATTGGACATGCTCATATGAATACATAGTCATGGGTGGGGATTTTTAAGAAATTAATTAACTGATTAATTTTCAAGTGGTAGCCATGACTATATAGTCGTGATTGTGTATTTATATATGTCATGGCATAAACAATGTGTCTTGGTTGACTACATAGTCATGTAGTCATGTGTAATCATGGATGTTATGTTTTGGCATAATGATAGATGAACCTAAAATGTAAAACCATATTCAACATTAACATTATTTATTTTTAAATATCCATGTTGCAATAGACTTTAGTCAAAATCACATTTAAAAATATTTATGAATTTTAAGAAAAGAGTGCACTCATAATGGACTTTTGAAATGATAACAATATGTTTGTCATGTAGATGAAGTGAAAAATTTGGACTCAAAAAAATGTCATGGTATTGTCAAAATAAATTTTTTAAACTAAACCACCATCAAATGAGGATTTTAAAAATAAGATGCATTGAAATTTTCCCAATACAAGAATTTTTTATTTAAAAAATTTTAAATGCCATGAGTTTTATTGTTTATAGTCCATTTCACATTCAAATATTCAAACATTCATGAATTTCTAGACCAATCACATGTTTAGTGATATTTAAAAGGTGGTTTACCAATACTTTTGATCAAAAGCATAGGGGATAATTATAGTATTGATTGTAATTTGATCATTATTATAATTGTAAGAATTTTAAATATTGTAAGATGTGAAATTTTCATAATTCAAAAAATGAGTCACTTAACCATGTTTTCACCTTATTGATTACAAAATTTTATCTACTCAGTTATAAAAATTGTGTATCTAAGATAAAACATTAAGACCACATTATAAGACTAAAGACATGGGAACTTTGTGGCAATCAATATACTAGGTGGAGTGAACCTTAAATATTAATGTAATGCATTACATTGTGTCCCAAGGTCTATTTAGGAATTTAATTTCTATAACCTCATGACTTATGACGTTAATTTCAATAAAATTGCATTTGTTGATTAGTAAAAAATGTTCATAATGCCAAAACATGTCTTTTATGACGTGTCCTATGCAACTATAATGTCTAACATGGTTAAGGAAATGACTAAAAGTTTCTTTATCAATTACCAATAAACCTAATGATTCATGACACTAATTTCAATAAAATTGCATTTATTGATTGGTCACAAAGGCTTAGGTTAACCCAAGTTAAGTTGGTAAATGGTAGCTAAATTGACCTATGTGTGGTTTAACTCAATTTGAGGCTCAAACATTTGATTTTTACAATTTTTTGTTTAATAAACTTATTATAAAAAAATATGGTAGTGCAATGGATGAAGACTTGAACCCCAAAGTGGAGGTGAGGAGTTCAAGTCCTTGTTCTTGCAACTTATGATACTTAAGCCATTTAACCTAAATTAGGTAGCTTAAGCTAGCTAGGTTTAACTAGGAAACCAAAGGTTTGTTTTTAACCTATGGCATCTTAGCTTAAGTTAGGTAACCTAAGCTAGCTAGGGTTGGCTATGTTAACTTTTGGCTAAACTAAGTACCCTAGGTTAAGTTGACTTTTGTTCACGTGTGATGAGTCATAATTGAACATCTGTTTATAGATTTTTGACACATGTTATCCGTCTATCAAGCCATCTTTTACAAATTTTAGTTGAGTAAAATGATTAGGTTGACATGGCATGCACTTTACATGTCATACCAACGTCAATGATGACATCAAATTTTTGTATTATAATAAAATAAACAAAGCCTGGTTGATAACATCACTAAACTTTGCAATTATATGTCCATTGTAACTAAATGGGTGAAAGGAAATGGATTTAACAAGTCAATAGTCACTAGTTGCAAATGTTCTTTTAAATTAATACATAGTTATAAATGTCAATCACAAAACCCAAAATGTGTTGTTGTGCAATAAGCTAATGAAATATGAGAAATTGTCTACCAACATTTTTATCAAAAGATGATTAAGATGAAATTATGTCATGTGAAAAACTTTATCATTTGGGCATTGATGGTGTAAAAGCCCTTTACAAAACCAACAAAATTGAAATGGTACATTAGTTACACCTGAAAATATCCTTAGAATAACCAATTTATGAAGGTTGTTTATGAGACAAACACACCACTAAAACTTCCTTGCAACTTATGGGGGAACAAGACCTGAAAACTTTTAAAAATTGACTTCATTCATATGTGTATTGTGGTCTAATGCAAACTCCATCAAGGGGTGAAGCTACTTGTACGTTGTCACATTCTCTTTAATTGGTAGTATGAAAATTGTGAACAATTTTATTTAAACATGAATGAAGTACTTTCTTGTTGAAGAATTATAAATACATGGTTCAACATTAAATAGGGAAGATTTTAAAACTTGTGGAGTGAGAATGTAGGTGAATATGTGTCCAAGGCTTTTATTCATTTTTAATCATAACAAAAAATGGACAAGGCAACAAAATGGAATAGTTGAGAAAAATAACTACATGTTGATGGAAAATGTGCAAAGTTTCAAGCATGTTATGCAAGCACACCTAAATCATTTTGGTAGGCAAATCAAACTATTGCAACTACAACATGTGTGTGAAGGCATGATAAAATATATAAAGAAATTATGCATTGCAAAATCAAGTTTACAAATGAATTTTTTTGACACAAACAAAAATCTATATATATTTAAAAGTTTCATTTAGTTTATGGTTAGTTCAATACAAAATTTTAAGAATTCTAGTATTAATAAAAATAAGTAATAGGTATGTTCAAAATTGACTAGTCAATATGGTATTGAAATCAACATTTTCATTAAAACTTTTATTGAAATAAATATGCATTAAGTTAGGATATAAATTTATCATTATTTATTCAAATATATCATTTTTAAAAAATTACTTTTTCTTTTTTATCTAGAAAATACTTGGCACATATTTGATTCAAAAGTTAAATTGCAAAAAGAAAAATGAATAACTACTTTGATTTGGAAAACCTTATTGAAACAATGAAGTAATTAATGCACATCAGGGTCCAAGTATGGTTGGGGTGTCAAAAAAAATGTCTAATGAAATATCTAATGGACCTTTGAATTGGACATGTTTTTTGAACTTAATGACACACTCATATTATAAGTTTTTTTTCTTTCATAAATATATACATTACTAAGGTACTATTTTATGCAAACCATTTTTAATTTGAACAAGTTTGAGGATTCTTGACAAGTCTTGTGAAAAGAATCAAAACTTTTTCCCCCATCGTAAAAATAGTTCAAAAACTCTTGAAGAATGTATAAACATATTAATTTCATCCAAAATTTATACCACAAATAGATTAAGCATCAATGTGTATAAAACATTCAAATATGGCAAGAACAAAGTGCTATATTGCAATGTACAAGGTTCCAAAAAGTGAAATTTAAAATATTTTTGGCCATTGATAAAAACATTGCCCAAATTGAATAAATTTTAAATTCTTCTTACTTCTATAAATAAAAATATAGATACTCTATATGATTGTATAAAATTTGGAAGGAATTTATTTCATTTGTCATGAAAGAAAAAGGTGAAATCTAGGAGAGGTATTAGATTTTGTGAAGGAAAATGGAAGTTTGAAAAGTCCTAGGATTCCTTTTGTGTTTCAAATGGGATACCCCAATCATGCCCAATGGTCTAAAGGTGTTTTTTTTATCATTAAACTAAAAACGTTGAATCTCCAACAATTTTATGATTGGATTTGTTGTTATTTTGAAATCCATTTTCATTTGGGGGGTGGGGCTACCAAGGTAATCAAATTGTGTGTCTTACATTGCCTACACCCATAAGTATGTTACAAATTTGAGTCCAATTGAACTACAATGAAAGTCAAAACACCAACGTTCAAATAATTGACAATTGAAAGTTATCAATGTTTCACCTATAAGTCTTTGGTTGTGATATTCATGCATGATTATTCCTAAATAGAGAAATATAAAGCCAAATGTGAAAAATATATAATGTATGTATTACTTACTATACAAAAGGCTAGGAGTTCTTTTTTCCATGGTTAGAAAGTGAAAATTTGTAGCTTGATGTGGTATTTCATGAAAGAAAAGGTTTTGATATAGTGAGAGATGAACCTAATGTGACATAGCTTAATCAAATAATTGTTGAAAATCTAAAACTAGATAGTTTGGTGTCAAAGAAATTCCAATAAGGGCAAATAAAACATAAGGAACCAATTGGTCCAAAGCTTGTGCATTTTCCAAAGATTGGACCTTATCACATTTGAATGTGGCCTCGTTTTGGTTGGGCTTCAAATGAAAACGATAGTGTCAATTTCAAAAGTTTAATCCACATGTGTTATCCATGAACTTACAAAGTGCATGTTTAATTGGGTGTGTTTATAAAATAGTTATTTTTTACACATGACAAATTTTTATAGGCATTTAAATGCAAAGTAGACATTTCAAGGTAGTATTTTTCTTTTACCATTATTTTAAAAAACCTATGACATAAAAAAATAATGAACTAAATAAACCATGATTATTAAACAATTTAGAATTAGTATGTTACATATATATTTTTATATATTTATCAATACAAATATCTAAATATGTTGATTGATTTTATTTTAAATGTATTTAATGCATCCATACTTTTCACCGCTTCTAAAAAATGAAAAAATAAATAGTTAAACAAACATATTAGAAATATGTGAATTTGATGACTAAAAACACATTTCAACTAAATGCACCTATTTGTGTAATAAACAAGAACTTCACCAATTAAAAATCCATATTCCCTACCATTTGACTAAGTTATTTAATGTTATGAAAATATCTATCCAGTTTGGTTTTATGAAAACATGGAATTTAATGGATAAAAAGATTGTTGAACCAGAAAATGAATACAAAGGACTTTGGTATAAAACATTGCACCCACAATGTATATGTCATTTTTAATGTCGCTTTAACTCACTAAATGTTAGAAGTTTTCATACACATGTGCTTTGGTTACTTTTGGGATTGGTATCTTTAATATTCACTTGGTAAAAGCACAATAAAATGCATGCATCTAAGCTTGATCCAATTTGGTAAATGGTTCCAAACAAGATTTACCAAGCTAATGTGTTTGCTTAGGATTAAATATTATTGTCCTTTTGAGGTCCTTTTGCTAAAAAACACATTTTTCCTTAAAAAAAACATTTCAAATAATTTTTTACAAGTCATTATTTGTCATTTCTACAATTGCCCCAATATGTCACATGTTTTCTGTTAAAATATTTTTGAATAAATATGAATTCTTAAAAATGCATGGATTTTCTCAAATTTTATGTTTCATATAAAAATATGATCATAGTTTCAAATCAAACCCAAAGTTTTTGACATTTTAAGCTTTACTTTTTTATATTATAAACTATAATTTTTTTGAAAACAACATACACATTGCACTGCATTTGCATGTTGTAACAAACTCATGTACTATAAATAAAAAATGAATTTCACAAAATACAAAAATGAATTTTAAAAATAGAATAGAATTTTTTTAGATTTGTATAAGAATCCCCCAATAACTAGAAATTTTTGAAAACTAAAAAGTTCATATAATGAAAATTAAAGGGCATTCTATGACAGTAATGCTATGAAAGGAAACTATTGAACATCTTTTGCTCAAACCAAAATTCAAAAATGGAACGTGTAATGATTCAATTCAAACTAGTGATAAGAATAACTTGCAGCTATGACTAACATGCCATTAAAATGGCATCACAACTTTTCAATGACATAAATTTTGGCGCATTTCAATTCATTTCAACCCAAATTCAACTTTCACAATTTTTCCTAGGTATATGTAAAGGAACAATACTAGCCAAGCAACATCATGCAAACACTTAAACAGTCTTCTAGACTTAAATTTCTTCTATTTTAGTTAATTAGTCATGTTCCATTAAATAGCAGCTTGTCAATTTATGACAAATAGGTTAACTATTGGGAAATATAAATATAACACAAACATTTCAAAACATTTCAAAAATGTAATATTTAATGGTGCAGAACGACATACATTCAAAAAAAGTTCAAAACATAATATGTAACCATGCACGATTAAAGGATGATATTAGGACTTGAAGGATCAATTATAAGACAATCAAACTAGAAGATCGATCTAATTGAACCAGGCCTGCCATAGTCAAGGATCTCTCATCTCATAGAATATTTTAAAAACATCATTTGTACCTATACATCACAACAAGGCACTAAAACATCTTCAAAACGTAGATGAAACGTTCATGGCGCATGTGCCTGCACAAAATTGTCATACCACATATGTTACAAAATTGTAGTTCGAAAACATGACATTTACATCAGATAAAATCTGAACTCATAATGAGAAATGGACCAAGTTGAATCATGAATTACACAGATAGTTAGCTCATGTGAATTGAATTATGTCCAACAATTCAACAAAACTTTATTCTATATATGGTCTAATGTTTCAACTCTAACTGGGAGAAAATTTATGCATATAAAATTTCACATTCATGATTTTAAAAAAAGAGAATCCAAGTAGAGAGTGTTTGAGTTCTTACATCGAGAGCCATGTAGTTCTTGG